>Ga0209534_10002828_pt1 | contig 16909 bp, 18 predicted proteins | sample COG_07_FD_184751 | JGI IMG/M metagenome (GOLD analysis project Ga0209534, IMG submission 184751) | Pelagic Microbial community sample from North Sea - COGITO 998_met_07 (SPAdes) (version 2) | ecosystem: Environmental > Aquatic > Marine > Neritic zone/Coastal water | place: Helgoland, sampling...
CAGGTGAAACAGGTAAAACAGGTAAAACAGGTAAAACAGGTAAAACAGGTAAAACAGGTAAAACAGGTAAAACAGGTAAAACAGGTAAAACAGGTAAAACAGGATCTCCTGGTATACCCGGTAAAAATGGACTACGAGGAGAACGAGGAGCACAAGGAGAACGAGGAGCACAAGGAAAACGAGGAGCACAAGGAGAACGAGGAGCACAAGGAGAACAAGGAGCCACAGGAAAAACAGGAATATGTGGTGCATGCCCTCCACATGGACACAGTTGAATAGATTAATTTTTAATATTTTATATTATATATGAAACCTAATAAATTAATATGCATGGATAAAACAACATTCTATTTTGGTTGTTTTATTTCAATTCTAATTATATATATTTTTTATGATAAATTTACTTCATTACCACCAAAACAAGATTGTGAATGTCCTGTGGTAAAAACAGAAAAAATTAAAGATAAAAGTGATATAGTTGTTATAGATAGACCTACACAAATTATTGATAGAATTACTGATGATCCTCAACAATTTAAAACTGGTCCTGAAAGATATTTTATGGGTGGTAGATTACCTCCTAGTATAAGATCAAGAGGTTATCCTAGTGAATATCAAAATATTGGTATCTTAACAAATGTAGATCCTAATAAAAGAGATGTAAAACCATTATATGGAAGAAGAATTTATAGAGGCGCAAATATGTGGAATTATTATACTTTACTTAATGATTTCATTCAAGTAAAAATCCCAATAGAAGTTCAATCAAATAATTGTATAGACGATAGAGGTTGTTCAGAAATAATGGATGGTTCTACTGTTAAAATTAATGGTGTAACCTATAAAGTAGATTTATATCCTTATACAGATTTTAGATATAATCCTAATGTTATTTAAAATTTAGGGACATTTTCACGGAATTCTACTAATAAATACTCAAACATATCTCTCATAACTTGATTACAGGTACATTGATTATGATATCTTTCCGTAATTACATCTAATTTTACGCAGATATCATTCATAGTGTCTTCTAATGATTTATTATCATCAATTAATTTAAGGAAATACTCATTTTCATATAGTTTATCAATTACATCATTTAAATCAGATATAATACCTCTCTTACTATAACTATTATTTCTACACATATTAAATATTTGATTGAATGTAAAATAAAGTGTATATTCAGCTACAAAATTATTAGTTACATGTTCATTATTAGTATCTTCTACTAATGTAATTTCTTTATTTTCATTAAATAAAATAATTGATTTTTCATTTAAATCAAGTAAAATTTCAATATTGTCAAAAGCTATTTGTTCCATTTATATTAATATATAAATTATTTTTTAAGTATATTTCATGACATATTTTGTAGTGTAAAAGAAACCAATTGTAAATACAATTGAATGTAATATTGTTTGCATAGTTGGACCAAAATCTATTCCAATATATTCAAAAGCTCTATCTGTTAAATGAAATAAAAATGGATGAGAAAATAATAAAAATAATATACCACCTATTAATGCTATTTGAAAAATATTTTCAGTTATTTCACTTTTAAAACTACTTTTTACCATTTATATAATATAATATATAAAAATTTAAAGTTATTTTTCTTCCTTTTCTTCAATTAATAAAGATTTTTTAATATAAACATTATTAAAAATTAAATATCCAGGTATTATTCTTTTAGGTCGATTCAATAAAACAAAATAATCTAATTCATATTTAGATAAATATTTTACTAATTCTTTTGTTAAATTTACTATAATCATATTTATTTTTCTAAAATTATTTAAATCTGACAAAATTTTAGTAAAATTAGATGTACCCTTATTATATTCTAAATATTCAACATTATTACCATTAGTTATTTCATTAGTTAATATATTTTCAGAATTAATACAAACTATATCTATACTTTTTTTCAATAATAAATCTTCTATTTCTGTTTGTAATCCGTATTTTTTATTATTAATATTATTAACAATTTCTGGAATTTCTATATGTTTATAATTACTTTGAATTGCTGAATTAGATTCTTCATTATATCTATTAAAATTATGATTAGTTAATAATTGTATAATACTTTCTTTATAATATTGTCTGGCATTACCATTTCCATAATAAAATTTATCAGCTTCATTATACATTTCACTCCATTCAAATCCCTTTCTCGTCCAAAACTCTTTTGTATGAAATAAACATGCTTCTGATTTATATTTATCTAATTTACCAAACTTTTTATTTTTAATATTATATGTTATCATATAATCTGAATATAAACATTCAATTCTTTGTTTTTTTAAAATATTAATTTTCTTTTTAATATCATTTTGTAAATAAATACAATCAAAATTTAAATGTAATATATATGGATTAGAACTTATACCTACAGCATAATCACGTTTAAATCCACTTGGTAATCTTTTAATATTTTTATGATATTCATAATCGGCTTGTTTTTGATCATTTTCAAAAGTTTTTTCATTCTTTGACATATCATATTTCTTATAACAATCTTCCAAATGTTTATCTATTTCATCTGGTTTAAAATGTATATATATGATATTATCTTCTGCTGGAAATAAATGACCATTATATTCTTTTGAATCATCAACAATAATCCATTCCAATAATTCTTTTGGATAATCAATATTATTAAAATTATGTAACATTAAATCTTTAAATTTAATATAATCATTAAAAACTGTTATAACTGAAACTTTTTCCATTATATCTGTATTATATTTATAATTCTTTAAATAAACCAAAAAAATATTATATATATTATAAATGAATAAAATTTTAAAATATTTAGGATATTTAGTTGCATTTATTATAGCTGTCTGTATATTACTAAATGTATTAGATAAAATGGGTGTTGGATGTTTATTTTGGTGTTATGATGAATCTCATCCTGATTATACCACTCATTATTACGTTGATGGTAAAGAAGTTAATTAAATTTTAACCCTTTTTTGTAAAATATAATAGGATATTATTAGTAAAAATATATTTGGTAATACTGAATCAAAAAACCAGAAAACATTTGAATAATATAATTCATATTTCAAGCTACAAAATATATTAATTGGATTTTTAGGTTTGTTTGCATATTTCCAATTAAAATTGCTACTATCACATAAAAATGGTAAACTCACTATTATTATAATTAAATGTATAAATACTTGAACTGTTAATATTAGTAATAGTGTTAATATTAATTTATTTGTTGTTTTATTGTTTATAATTATTTTAAAGAATATTGATAATATTATAATTTTTATTATAAGATTTATACCATTTAATTCTGTTAAATAAAATTCATATATATTATTTACATTTCTACATCTTGATTCACAACATTCGCGAGGAAGTATTTTAGGATTTTTTTTCTGTTCTTTTATAGGTATTTTTTTCTGTTCTTTTGTAGGGATTTTTTTATTGTTACTCATTATATTATATATAAATAAAATTATTCATCCTTAATTTTACTGTGTCCTGATTTAGTTAAATATCGTGGATCTATATCATCAGGACAATTTATAAGTTTTTCTCTTAAATAACATACAAATGATATTCTTGTATATAATTCATATAAACCAGCAGTACCTACTTGTGGATTATCTTTATAAACTTTTGGAATTGCTTTATTATATTCTTTATCTTCTTCTGTTTCATACATATGTGTATTGGCATGCCACTGATGAACATCCATCGCTACAAAATCATTATTCCTTAAATTAATACCCACTCCAAATTGTGGAAATACTGTATACCCACCATGATATTTACCCCTTTCAATAACAGTTAAATTCCCAAATCCATCCCGAAAATCACCAGCATCTCTATGCAATGCTGTTCTAAAATTACGATTAATAGTCACAGTTGAAAATGCTGTATCTGATATTTTTAAAAGTGGTTTCTTATTTGCCCTATCAAGTTGTCTTTTATGAGCTTCTGGTGTTAATTCTTGATATAATTTATTGATCTTTCTTAAAAAAGGGTATCCTTCTTCATATTTTTCAAAATTTACTCTGGTAAAATGTGTTAAACGACAAGGTAAATTACACATTTTATTATCAGCATCAAAAAATCCTATTGGATTTGATGCTACTTGATTATTTACTTTCATCTTTGATACACCACCTTGTTTTTTTAATATGTTCATTATTATATCTTCTTTATTTAGATCTTCTGTATTAAGTTCTAATTCAGATGCCATATTAATTAATTCATCTAAATCTAATTTATCATATTCTTCTTTTAGTTCAGTTCCTTTTGGAGTTAAATAATTTGTCATCCATTTTTTATTATTAACAAGTGTTCTTTTAGACCAATATTGTCCTTCAATATTAATTGGTCCAGCAGAAGCACCACGACCTCTACTTGGTTTTGCTAAATCTTTATAAGCTTGCCATCCTAAACGTATTTCATTATCAGTTATAACACCTTTCCTAAATTTAAGAAGTAATTTTTCATCACCATTTTCATCTAGGTAATAAACATCAGTATTTTCATTTAAAACTGGATGTTTAATATGAGATTCTTCAATCCAAGTTCCTTCTATTCCTTTCATTTCATCATCTGATAAAATCTTATTTACTAGAAGTTTTTTTATTGTCATATATATTAAAAAGAAAAAAAATTAGAATTAAAACGATTAATATAATTACAAATATTATTATATTATTATAAATATTAATTTGATTATACATTTCTCCATATTTATTATAAACTTCTGAATATGACCAAACAGGTTTTCCATTATCTCTATTAACATCATTGTGTAAATCTATTAACCATTTTACTAAATTTTCCCTTGAATCTAAACTTTCACTTAAATCATATTTTTGGATATTTTGTTGATAATGTGCTTTACATTTATTACATGGTAGAACATGTTGAAGACTCATAAAAAAATTATAAAAATTGCGTTTATCATTATCAGTAGGATTCTCAGGATAATTATAAGTGACTGTATGTAGAAAAGTCCATGCCGGTGGTCCCCATATATTATTATTGTTCATTTATATATACATTAGAAAAATATATTAAGAAAGAAATGTTAATATGTTTTCACCCAAAAATCATACGTCCACCGACGCAATGGGCATCATCCGTCATATATGCATGCTATACCGGTCCTGTCATGATCCTCGGACCAATACGACCCGCGATTGGGGGGACAGTTGCCATTTGGCAATTTTCCCCCACCGCCAGGCGGGTCACATGAAAGGAGGCACGCACGCCTGTCTTTGTGTGTGTTTTTTGAATATGATGTCACGCGCGGGCAAACATCGAAGCCAGCACCGTTGGTGGCACAAGATCGTGTTGTTGTTGTTGTTAGTAGTGGGGCGTTTGGGCTTGGTTGAGTATGTGGGTCATATACGACTCCTGGCCATGATAAGCTTCAACAGTTTTACACCCACAAACATCTTTAAGCATATGAGATAAAAGCATACCAAGTATCAAGGCAACAACGCACATAACAATAGTTTCCGAATTCATTTTATACTATAGAATAGAAAAAAAAATTACATTAATTAGGGAATTTATATAAATTAAATAGATTCATAAAATTTATTATCATAAATAACTAAAAATTGTTCACCATCAAAACTATATCCATTTTCTAAATATTTTTCATAATCATATAATTTATAAATATCTCTATCATGATTATTTATGGGCATAAAAAATAGTTTGTCATTTATATTATATTTAATTTTATATCCTATTAAATATTGTTCAGTAATTAATTCTAATGATGGGAATTTTTCTTTATAAATATAATCATCATATATTGGATCTTCAAATGGAACATGATATATTGATTGTATTACAGAAAATTTATTAGTAATTTTATTATTCAAGAAAAATTTTTCATTTTCATATTTTAAAAATTTATTTTCATTTATATATGCATCGCATAATATTGTACCATTTTCCTTAATATAACGCACATCTTCATCTTTATATTTCGCATTAATTTTATAATATGAATAAATATTATCATTTGTTTTAGATTGTGAAGATACTACAACATTTGAATCACTCTTAATAAAATATGAAAATACAGATTTCAATTGAATATTATCTATTTGATTTAATTCATTATCACCAATACCAGGGAAATATGCTATTTCATTTTGTAATTTTTCAGAGAATTGTATACATTTACTATTTAATATAGGATCATCTGTTGTATGTTTAATACAATCAACTGATGATTCTTTTATAATATTATTAAGTTTATCATTTATATTATATTTTCTTTCCATTATATCGAATAACATTTGATCAGTTGTTCCAGATCTAGATGTTGATTTTATATTAATTATTTTTTGAATAAGAGTATATACATTTTTATGATTATCAAGTAAATATTGATTAAAATTATCTTGTAATTCAATATCTTTTGTAATATCCCATTCTAATTCTTTTATAGATGAAAATATTTGTTCTAAATTTTCTCCTTCTGGAAACATAGATAAATAAAGATATTCTTCAACATTTTGATCACTAACTGGTAACCAAGGATGAGCCGGATCAGGACCTATATGAGAATTCCTTCTAATTGCTCGCCCAAATACCTGATCAACTCTTACATTATTCCAAAATGGTTCTAATATATGAACTTGTCTCACACATGTTAATGATATACCCTCAGCACCTGATTGAGATATAATCATTACTTGAATATATTCACCATGAATATTTTCATCATGATTATATGCTGATTTATTTTCCCCTTTTTCAATTTCATCTTCATCACCAGTAATAAATGTATATCTTTTCTTTTTATTTGTATTTTCAACTAATTTATTAATATTATCTGATTTATAATCATATTTTTCATAACCATTAGCTTTTAATACTTCTTCAAATCCACCAGAACCACCTAATCCTTTATATACACTGTATAATAATACTTTACCAGATATATTTCCACCTCTTGTAAATTTCTCCATATTTTCAATTATTTTTAAGATTTTTGGAGAATATATTTTAAGATTATCTGAAAAATTATCATCTTCATTCATTAATCTTATTTTAGTTTCATCATCAGTATTAGGTTCATTATAAATAATATTACAAGTTTGTCTAGTTCCACTATAATAATGGAAAAATTCATCTTCATATATAGATCTACGAGTAAATCTTCTTAATTCATCTTCTTGTTCTTTATTATATTTAGTTTCATATTGACTGTACTGTTCAAATGACATATAACAAGGAACTAAATTTATCTTTTTTGTGATGGAATAATCATCATATATCTTGATATTAATAGTTGGTTCAATTATTTCTGGCATATATGATATAGCAGATCTATCAATAGGATAATATGAAGTTAATCCCATTAACATTCTCCTTAAAAGGACTTGTTTCTTAGGTGGTATATTATATTCTTCATCGAAAAAATAATCCATGAATAATCCATTATCAGTTAAATCTAATTTAGTTTGATCATCATCATATATATCAAATAATTTTATATTTTTATTAAATATAATATTTGTTTCAGTATCATATACTTTTTCTTTTCCATTTATTATATTATTTATATCTGCTCTTTTTTGTGATTTAAAATCTTTATGGGAAGGAATAATTAAATCTTTATCAATAAATTTATGAAGTCCTATATATATTTGTTTAATAAATGAACTAAAAGAGCATTCATTATATTTAATTGTTTTTACAATATCATCTTCATCTAATATATTTGCAAAATTTGTACCAGTTTTGATAAATGAAACTATTATTTTTCCTTTATATTTTTTGACATTTAATTGTTCAATACATGATATTTTTCCGTAAAATATTTCTTTTAGTTTGGTTGTAATTTCTTCTACATCGCCTGTCATTTTTAATACAAAATCATAAACATGTAATTTTCCTTTAAGCATATTAAATAAATAAGCTATTTCAGATGGTTCATTTATAATGGGTGTACCAGATAAAAATATTAATTTTGAATCAACACTTTCGGTAATCCAATCATAAAAAATCATAGAAGGACCTCTTTGATTTTTAATTTGACTAATTAAATTATGAACCTCATCTATTATAATCACTTCATTATCAAATGGAGATAAAATATTTTTCTTTTTATTTTCTTTATATTTTTCTATTAAATTATTCATAATATCTTGTCTATCAGAATTTTTCTTATTTTCTTCTGGATTTAAAATTTTATCAGCTAATGCATCATTTTTAATATCTAAATCATTTAATTGACTTCTTGATAAAGTAGGAAGAGCATTACTATGTATAAAATTATATTTATTTAATATAAATTCATCTAATTGACTATTTAACTGAATATTTTGAGTATCAGATAATTTAATAATCTTATCATGGATAGATATTTTATCATTATCAACTAATTTCCCATTATAAGTGAAAATTTCTTTTTCTTTTACAAAAACATCATTTATTTTTAAAAATAAACCTTTTTGTAGTTCTTTTTTTCTTTCTTTTAATAATATTTTTATCTTAGTTTCATCACCATCAACTTCATTAGATATTACAGTTTTTAATTCTCTTAGAGATGATGATAAAGTATTTTTAATAATATCTTTTTTAAGTTTAATTTTATTAAATATTAATTCTTTTATAGATTCATTAGCATTTATTTCATCAATTGTGAAGAATTGCCAATTATTTTTTTCAATGTCATAAGCATCACCTGCAAATTTTTTTATTTCATTAACATAATTTTCTTTTAGAGATTTAGGTAATAATGTATTAATTCTCATATGTGATAAACCTTCTGTTGTAATAATAGATGTTGCTGTTTTACCTGTACCTAAACCATGATAAACTAATAATCCTCTATATGGTGTTTCAAGAGATAAATAACCTTTAACAAATAATTGATAATTCTTGAACATAGATGTTTCAACATCACTCATTATTTTTTCATAAAAATCGTTATTTATCCAATCAACGTATGCTTTTCTTTGAGATAAAATATATTTATAATCATTTTTTTTAACAGATTTATCATCTTCATTAAATAAATCGAACTTTATATCTTTATATTTTAGGGGATCTGATGATTTAACTACCTTTTTAGGTTTATCTTCCTTAGGTTTATCTTCTTTACATTTTTTATAAATTAATATCATTTTTTTATATTTTTTTACTTCAAATTGTTTAATATCTATACCTTTGATGTGGGAACTTTTGAATAAATTTACAGGTAATTTAACAAAAACATGTTTATATATATTACACACATTATCTATAACTTCAAAAATAGTTTTATCACCTAATTTAGGAATAACTGGATTCATTTTATCATATGTTTCACCGTCTATCGTCCATGGAGGATCAAAGAATATAGTATCATTTGACTTTATTTTGGGTAATACATCTTCATAACTACCTAAATAAACTTTAATATTACCATTAACGGGTGGATTATATAAATCTTTTATTTTTTTTGATAATTTAACATTATGATCTAATATTATATAATTAAAATCTTCTAATTCAATGGAGTTAACATTACTAAAAAATTTACCAAAAGATATTGTATTACCACCTATACAAGCTGTTGCATCTGTAATAGATAATTTAGATAATTCATCTTTTTTAAGATCTGGGTCAACTTTACTTAATATATATTTAGACATGTCATCCGCGATAGTAAATTCAGTTGTACTAAATGAAGATATTAAGTTAAACTGTAATTCATTTTTAATTTCGGGTTTCAAAGATTTAAATTGTATTTCTGTTAATGTTTTAATCTTATTTAAATATGCTAATTTTGATTGTTCTTCTGTTGATTTAGTAGTTTTTTTAGTTAATGCGTATATTTCTTTTGATAATGTTTCAAGTGTATATGGTTTTTTTAAATTATTAATAGATTTATCTACCTTTTTAGGTTCAGGTTTTTTTATATCAGATTTTCCTTGAAACCAAGTAGGGACTTCTTTAATAGTTTTTAATTTTAATATAAAATTATAATTAGGTGATTCAAAAGTTAATCCGCCATCATTAGTTTTTAATACTTCTGGGTCCCATATTTTCCAATTAAGAAATAATTCATCACCAACTATTTTCCATTTACCAGTTTCATCTTTTTTAGATACTCTTTTAAAATTTTTATTTGAATAAAAAATAATACTATCATCCCAACTTTTATGTTCAGCACTATATCTTATTTGTTTTTGTTCTAATTTAGGTGATACACTTACATGTGGTTTGGGTTTTGGCGGTTCAGGTGTACCATCATCTTCAACAGAAAGATCGGCCCAATCTACACCAGATTTAATCCCACTTAATTCATCATCAGAAGAATCATTGTCTTTATCAGATGAATCATCCGGAAACATTTCTTTAAGTTTTTCTTTTAATTTATCTGGTTCATCTTTCCATTCTGGTTCAACAAAAAATAAATCATATTTTTTAGTAGCTTTCTTTAATTTCTTAAGATTCTTTAAAATTTTAGAATCGATAGGACTTATATCTTTACCTTTAAATTTATTAGATTCTAATTCTTCTAAAACTTTTAAATCTAGATTAGATGGATCATCATCAAAAAATTTATGAATAACGAGATATTCTTCATCTTTAAAAATATGCTTAAATTGTTTCTTACTCATATTATATAATATTAATTATATATTTAAAATATTAAAATGTATTAAACCATTTTTAGCGGCATCTTGTTGGGATTTTTTCTTAGATTTACCTATACCAGAAGATATTAATTCGTCTTTAAAATATAAATCACAATAATAAAATCCATTATCATCGTGTTCTCTATCAGTAAATTTAGGATTTTCTTTATAATTATGTTGTAAATATTTAATAATTTGTTCTTTATAATTATTATTTTTAATAATTATATCAGTAAAATCTATATGTTTTTCAATAATAGTTAAAATAATATTTTTAGTAAAATCATAATCATTATCAAGAAAGATAGCACCTAAGAATGATTCAAAACTATCTTCTAGTATATTAATATTATTCCGTCCATCACATTTATCTTCAATGTGTTTTGATATGATTAAATATCTATTAAATCCTAATTTAGTTGCTAATTGTGCAAGACATTCACCACATACAATTCTATTTTTTAAATATGTTAAGAAACCTTCATCTTGATTATATATTTTATAAAATCTTTCATATAGATAAGAAGAAACGACTGATCCTAAAATAGAATCACCAAGAAATTCCATAGTTTCATATGAGTTTTCTTGAAGCGGTAATGAATCATCTATATTTTTAAAATCAGTATCTTTATATAATTCAATGCAATACGATTTATGAACAAAAGACCTTTGGTATAAAAGAATATCATTAATTTTAAAATTACTAATATTTAATGTTTCCATAATATTAGTAATAACATCGGGTGTAATAAGTTTATTTGACTGATTATAAGGATTAACTTTTTCCATAATGTATATATATTAAAATTAAAATAAATCTTTATATATTATCAAATTTAAAATTGAGAGGGTGCGTAACAATCTTCACCTAATTCTAATGGTCTGCGACCAAGATCTGGACCAATAGTAGTATTTAACCATGGACTTACATTAACTTGTGGATTAGCTGGTTCGGCTCTTAATTGTTGATTAGCGTTTCTGAGACTTTGACCAACAGTATTAACACCCACTTGATATCCAGCCTCTAAGAAATTAACACCTTTAAGAATACCCTCAGAAACTGGATAATCTTTGTTAAAATTATTAATATTTTTCGCATCAGAATTAGGTAATAATTCATCTGGTTGTAAAGTATTTTCAGGATAACACCTACGAGTAGGTGTTTTCATACCTTTAACGGAAGCAAATTGTTCATTATCACCAAGAGGTAATGAAGCCATTACTTGATTTTGTTGAGGAGGTGGTTGTAATACGGGTTTAGCTACTTTAACTGGTACAACTGGTTCTTCTGGTACTGGTGCTGATTCAAGAAGTGCGCCGGAGGTTGCCCTGGACTGACCCTCAATTAATCCAGTTAAACTTTTAGGTTTAAAAATTAAAACGAACAATAATACAAATATTAAAAAACATCCGCCCATATTACACATTTGATCAACACTGAAATTCATTTATATAATATAAAACATAAAAAAATTTTATTAATTATTTAATTTATTTAATTCTTCCTTTAATTTACTTATTTTTTGTTCAATCGTTAACTTTTTTTCTTTATCCAATAAAACTTCTGAGATTTCTTGACTAAATATATTTTCATCTATATTATTATCCATATATGATTGATCATCGATTATTGAATACTTATCTAATATATTATATTTATCAGTATTTACAACTTTAATTTGATTAACATATAAATCTAAATAAAAACTATTTTTTAAAATTCTTAAACCTTTAAAATGAATAATCATCACTATATTTTTATTTTTAATTTCATCAATATCTATAATTTCTTTATTTTCATTGAAAACATTACATTGTAATTTATTATCTATTACAGGTAATTCTAATTTTAATTGATAATTTTTATTTTCTTCATATATATCTTTCTCACTATACATATTTTCAACTGCATCATATGGTATTTCTTTCTTAAACCAACTTTCACTATTATTATATGTACATTTAATACAATTTTCATCCATATCTAATAAAAAATCTATAAAATGTTTATTATTAGTATTTATATCTATATAATTATTATCATCTGATAATACTATATCATTTACATTTAAAATAGGTGTTTGTATATATAATAATTTATCATCATTATCATATAAATTGCAAATATAACTATTATCTATTCTTTCTGGATTTGTAAATTTAAGATTACCAATTGTTACATCTTTATATGGAACAGTTGTCATTATAAAAAAAACTATAAAAAAAAATATAAACTTAAACTAAATATATTACTTTTGCTTTCCATTTACAAATAAATTGTTCATTAAATTTCCATATTTTATCAATATAAATATCGCATTTCATTTTCGTAAAATTATTTAAATTTCTAATATTACATGTATCATATTCATCACTATATATATCTACATCATAACAATTCTTAACAAATGGTACTTTAACTGATAAGTTTGGTTCATATTTGCCATTTTTATCATATCTTATTTGTGATATATATTTATCTGAATCACTTTCATCTTTAATACCCAAATTAATCATATTATTCAATTCAATTTTCTTTATAAAATTAAAAAATGATTCCATTTCTTTATCACCTTTTAAATTTGTGAACTGTAATGACATTATCTGATTTTTCATACCAAATAAACAAACCATAACAGGTGTTGTTATATAAATTATAGGATTTTGATTATAATATAATGATATATATCCTATATTTATTATATTAATTGGATCTTTTTTAGATTTATCTACATCATATTCTTTTTTTTTGGCAGAACAATCTTTAATAATATATTTTGTATACTTTATTTGATCAATTTTATATAAATCATGCGAAATATTTTTTATTTTACTCATAATTAATTATATATTTAATATATCTTTAATTATTAAAATTACTTGATGTATCTTTATTATGATTAACTATAATTTTTCTTTTAGTTGAATTATTCCAAACATTATTTCCTGATGTAACATTATCATATGTTAAATTTCCAGATATAATTGGACATTTCTCATATAATGGTTTGGTAGAACCAAACATTACATGATTTTCTTTATTTAATTTATATTGAATGTCTTTACAATTTGGATCTTTTGGTTTATATCCATATCCATAACCATATGATAAATTAGGAACTGTATTTAAAGTTATATTTTTTTGTAAATTATCAGCTTTAAAAGGATATTCACTAATACTTTGCATAATATATAATATATTTATAAAATAAATATAAATATAAATAATATATATATGTTGACAAATGATACTAAAAAAAATATAAGTTATTTAGACGGTAATAACTATAAAAAAATGAGATCATTTAGAAGTCTTGAATTATTATATAAATATTTAAATGGTATACAAAATAATTATGAAATTATTAGTAATACTTTAAATCACAATAGTGATCATTTAAATTTTATAAATCCATTTATATCTGAAAAAATAATATATAAAATTAAATCTTTAAAAAATAATCAAAGATTAATATTAAAAATAAATGGAAATGAAGTAACTATAAATATATATTATAATGACAAAGATATACAATTATTTATATATAATATAATTATAGTTATTTCATATATAATACATTTATTCAAGAAAAAAGTAGGATCAGTAAATATTAATTATTACTTAACTGATTTAAAAAAAAATATAAGTGGTAATATTTCAGATGGATTAACACATGAACATATTAATAATGGTTGTTGTAATACTTTAACAAATACAATAGATATTTGGAGAAAAGAAGAAATAATGAAGGTAACTATACATGAATTATTTCATTTATTTAATTGTGATAAATCACTAAATGATAATTCATTTATAATAGATATGTACCAAAAAAGATATAATATAACTTCGAGTAAAATAAATACTTTTGAAGCATATACTGAAATTTGGGCCAATATATTAAACTGTTATTTTCTTTCAAGAAGTAAATATGAAGTATTTATAAAATATTTATCTATAGAGAAGGAATGGTGCATATTACAATGCGAAAAAATATATAATTTACTTAATGTTGAAAAATCACCAATAGATATTAATAAATATACAAATGTTCTGGCATATTTTATAATAAGATGTGAACTTTATAATCATTTAGAAAATTTCATAACTATATTTATTAAAAATATATGTTGTGATAGTAATAAGTATTTCATATTTTTGAAGAATACGAAAAAATGTAAAAAAACAAGTAAATTCAAAATGAATAAAAAAAAATATATATATAAAACTTTAAGAATGAGTGCAATAGAGTTTAAACTTTTTTAAACAAATACTCCTTCCTTATTAGGATAGTGAGGTTTTAGGTATTTTTGAAGATTGAAGAATGTTAGTTCTTCACCCTTTTTAATGCGAAGAAGCTTAGTAAGAGTGGTATCAGGGTTAATGGTACGCTTATCCTCTTGTTTTTGAAGGTTGTGTTCCTTACAGTAAGCATTGATTTTCTTGGTTACTTCGGTGCGAGCAATTAGTTCACCATCACCAATACCAAGGAACTTTTGAAGCTCTAGTGAGACTTGAAGAGGCTTTTGGAATCCAGTTGGTGGAGCATTAGGATCACGAACTCTCTTGGGCTTAGTCTTCATTTTCTTATCAACAACTTTCTTATCACGAGTAACACGACGTTCAAGAGCATTTACTGATGTAGTAAGGTTCTTTACAAGGGTTAGAGCATCCGAAAGCTGAGATCTGAGTGTAGCAAATTCTTCATCATAAGACATTACATCTGGAACAGATGGAACATTGTTACCGACAGTAGCATCCACAACTGGTGTTTCTACAACTGGTGTATCAACGACAGGTGTCTCTACAACAGGAGAAGGTTCTGGTACAGGTACTTTCTTTTGAATAGGTTTCTTGGAACCACTAGTTTTCTTTTGAGCTTGTTTCTTTGCAGGCATTTTTATATCTTTATAATATGTTTTTTTTATCTTATTCAACCGCACTTATTATACTATATATATATCTCTTGTTTTTAAGTATTTTAATACTCAAAAATCAAATTTATTAATCAATATTTAATATCCACGGATGAATATTATATACACTAGGATTAATTTTTGCCAATCCAATTAAAAAATACATAAATCCTGTTTTTTTATCACTATCATCAATTGCATCATTAAACTTTAATATATCCGTTACTAATATGTTTCTCATATCATCTCTTGAATTTATTCTTCTAATTTCAATAACAGATTTATTAAATATTAATCCATTTGGAGGACAAATTCTCCTTTTTATTTCAATCGGTAATTGTGTTCTATAATTCCAAATATCTTCCATTAATCCATATAATTTTTTTAAATGTATTAATCCCAAACAACTAAACCATTCTAAATTAAAACTAAATCCTAATCTTTCAATGGCGGCTGATACATCTACAATTTTTTGTTTTAAAATTTGTTTTTTATCTTTCTTTAATTCTTTCATTTCATCTTCAAAATCTAATGAAATATCATTGTTCTTTAAAATTTCTATTAATTTAAATGCTCTGACTCTCGTTTGTAAATCGATTGGTACCATTGTATATGGATTTGATTGATTCATTTCTATAATTTTCTTAAATGATCTAATATCAAAAAACCATATTATATTTTTTTCATCTTTAAATGAGAAGAAATATTTATTATCAATTTCATGAACAGTCTCATATGTAAAAAAATCTTCTTTATTATTACATTTATCTCTATTCATAAATCCTTCACCTCTAAGTAATATATTTCTTTTATTAAATTTATATTTAAATTTATATTGAATATTTTGAATATACTTTATTTTATCAGAATAATATTTATGTTCATTATATCTTTCTAATAATATATTAAATAATATATCTTTTTTCAAAGACTTATTATATTTTTTATTATCTATTTTATTTATAGTATTTACTATATCATTTTTAAGATAATCTGAATTTTTATTTGTAAAATTATTAAATATAATAAAATCATCTTTAATTAAATGATTTCTTTTATGTTTATTACAATAATTTCCGAATACATTTTTTTTACAACATTTGTTATTATTTTCTATAAATTCACACATTCCCTTTATAATATTAATTATTATAAATTGCTTAAATATTTATGTAAGACATACAAATAAAGAATACTATTTAAAGATTAGTCTCTAATATATATTGTAAAAAATAAATTTGATTTTGGAGGAGTATAAAAAGTATATTAAAAAGAAATAAAAAGAATACAAGCAAATAAATTTGATAATCGAAAAACCACAAACAACCAAAACACATATAAATATG
>Ga0209534_10002845_pt1 | contig 16849 bp, 13 predicted proteins | sample COG_07_FD_184751 | JGI IMG/M metagenome (GOLD analysis project Ga0209534, IMG submission 184751) | Pelagic Microbial community sample from North Sea - COGITO 998_met_07 (SPAdes) (version 2) | ecosystem: Environmental > Aquatic > Marine > Neritic zone/Coastal water | place: Helgoland, sampling...
AAAAATCTAAAAATCTAAAAATCTAAAAATCTAAAAATCTAAAAATCTAAAAATCTAAAAATCTAAAAATCTAAAAATCTAAAAATCTAAAAATCTAAAAATCTAAAAATCTAAAAATCTAAAAATTATGTTTCATAAAAAAAATATGAAATTTCAAATTTTTTTTCTATCCGTTCCCCCTTTTTTTTTCTGGCGTAGAAATTATAGCGTGTTTATATTCGTTTTACACCCATTTTCACCCTTTTATAACCCATATTATATAGCGGTTGTTCCGCACACAGTATCCGTTTTACACCCCTTTTTAGTTATTTATCATAGCATAAAACCTGCGTATATTTTACTTATATTTACTATATTACTTACATATTACACTGATACTAGACTATATATACACTTACTAGACTATTTATTAATATTTACTTATAATAATACTTATAATAATACTTATACTATACTTATACTATACTTACTTATATAAATAATAATAATAATAATAACTATACATAATACTATAAACTAATAACATATAAACTATATAAAACTATAAAACTATAATAAAACTATATTGTATGTAAAATAGTAAATAAATAACGATATTTATTTTTTAATATAATTCTTCCGTGTGCGCGGGCGCCCGCGCGAGGGGTGTAAAAGTAGTAGGAAATTTTAAAGGGAAAATCTACGCCAATTCTAGTGAGCGTAAACGCAGAGAAACACAGTGTAAAACGCACGCGTCTGCGTTAATAACGCAAATACAAGTGGGTTATAAAACACGATAATTGAGCGTAAAACGCATAGCACTACGCCAAAAAACCTACGCCAGAAAAAAAAAGGGGGAACGGAGAGAAAAATTTTTTGAAATTTAATATTTTTTTAGAAAACATTTTATTTTTAAAAATATAAAAAATCTATTTGTCTTTAAATTCATCTATTTTAAATTCATCATTAACATTTAAATCTATATAATCTTGTCCTCTAGCATGTTCAGATCTTAATCTTATTATTTCTAACATTGAATTAATTTTATTTTCTTCTTTTGAAATATTTATAACATCTCCAATAGTAGATTCTTTATGATTCATTATATAATCTTTAATATTTTGTAATCTATCTTTCCAATAATTATAAAAATAACTATCTTCAAACCTAGATATTCTTAAATTTAAAATTATTTCTTTTTTCTTTAATCCTAATATTACTTTTGGATCACCAAATAATTTATTTAATTCTTCATTTTTAATAGAAGTCTTATATTCTTCATTTTTTTCATCTTTTAAATCTATACTATTCTTTATCATTAATAATAAATTATCTTTAACATCTGATTCTTCTTTTAATTTTTTTATAAAATTTTTTATTCTATCTTTTGTATCAATATTATTATTTCTAAATTCTGTTTCAACAATATTTTGTAATTTTTTTTCATAAATCTCTATTCTCATAGTAGTCTCAATATATTCTATATTACTATAAATACATTTAATATTATTTTTACTAAATTCATCTTTACATAAATATAGCATATGATGTAATAAAGATATACATCTATCAAATAATGCATCACAAAACTCACGACTTTTATAAATTGTTAAATTAAAATTATCATTTAAACATGCAACTTCTGATCTTGATATATTAGGTTTATAAAAATTCTTATTTTCTAGTTTATTATAAATTGCTTTTATAATTTGTATTCCTGCTTCTTCTCCAGAATTTAATATTTTCTTCATTTCATCAATAGGTATTGTTCTAATATCTTCAAAACCAAATGGATTTATATGCTGAATTATTGTATTATTATTTATAGTATTATTTGTAATCATAATATTATTATTAATAGTATTTATATTATTATTAGAATTAGAATTAATATTAGTTATTTGTGTTTTTATATTATCTAAAATACTATTATAATTATTTGGATATAATAATTTTAGTTGTTCTATAGTTAATTTATTTAAACCATCTTTTTTTTCAATTTGTTTTGCAATTTCTAATTTTCCACACTTTGATTTTAATTTATGACGAGTTAAATCTGAATTACGTGTAAATGATTGAGCACAATTATCACAAATATTTTTTTTATCTAATTTAATACTTTTTATATATTTTTCAATAGTATCATCACTCGTAATACAATGATATACAGTTTTCATATGTGTTTTTAATAAACTTGGATATTTAAAAACTGTTTTACATTTAGGACAAGTTCTATCACTCATTTTACTTTTATATATTTATATTTAGTAATATATATTATATAATATATAATATTTGTTTATATTGTTTTTATTTTTACAAAATTTATGTTTCACAAAAAAACATGAAATTTCAAATTTTTTTTCTCTCCGTTCCCCCTTTTTTTTTCTGGCGTAGAAATTATAGCGTTTTAATCACTGTTTTACACCCGTTTTCACCCTTTTATAACCCATATTATATAGCGTTTTCTCCGCACCCAGTCTTCGTTTTACACCCCTTTTTAGTTATTTATCATAGTATAAAACTTGCGTATTATTTATGTTTATTTACTATATTACTTACATATTACACTGATACTATACTATATATACACTTACTAGACTATTCATTAATATTTACTTATAATAATACTTATAATAATACTTATACTATACTTATACTATACTTACTTATATAAATAATAATAATAATAATAATAACTATACATAATACTATAAACTAATAACATATAAACTATATAAAACTATAAAACTATAATAAAACTATATTGTATGTAAAATAGTAAATAAATAACGATATTTATTTTTTAATATAATTCTTCCGTGTGCGCGGGCGCCCGCGCGAGGGGTGTAAAAGTAGTAGGAAATTTTAAAGGGAAAATCTACGCCAATTCTAGTGAGCGTAAACGCAGAGAAACACAGTGTAAAACGCACGCGTCTGCGTTAATAACGCAAATACAAGTGGGTTATAAAACACGATAATTGAGCGTAAAACGCATAGCACTACGCCAAAAAACCTACGCCAGAAAAAAAAAGGGGGAACGGAGAGAAAAATTTTTTGAAATTTAATATTTTTTTAGAAAACATTTTATTTTTAAAAATATAAAAAATCTATTTGTCTTTAAATTCATCTATTTTAAATTCATCATTAACATTTAAATCTATATAATCTTGTCCTCTAGCATGTTCAGATCTTAATCTTATTATTTCTAACATTGAATTAATTTTATTTTCTTCTTTTGAAATATTTATAACATCTCCAATAGTAGATTCTTTATGATTCATTATATAATCTTTAATATTTTGTAATCTATCTTTCCAATAATTATAAAAATAACTATCTTCAAACCTAGATATTCTTAAATTTAAAATTATTTCTTTTTTCTTTAATCCTAATATTACTTTTGGATCACCAAATAATTTATTTAATTCTTCATTTTTAATAGAAGTCTTATATTCTTCATTTTTTTCATCTTTTAAATCTATACTATTCTTTATCATTAATAATAAATTATCTTTAACATCTGATTCTTCTTTTAATTTTTTTATAAAATTTTTTATTCTATCTTTTGTATCAATATTATTATTTCTAAATTCTGTTTCAACAATATTTTGTAATTTTTTTTCATAAATCTCTATTCTCATAGTAGTCTCAATATATTCTATATTACTATAAATACATTTAATATTATTTTTACTAAATTCATCTTTACATAAATATAGCATATGATGTAATAAAGATATACATCTATCAAATAATGCATCACAAAACTCACGACTTTTATAAATTGTTAAATTAAAATTATCATTTAAACATGCAACTTCTGATCTTGATATATTAGGTTTATAAAAATTCTTATTTTCTAGTTTATTATAAATTGCTTTTATAATTTGTATTCCTGCTTCTTCTCCAGAATTTAATATTTTCTTCATTTCATCAATAGGTATTGTTCTAATATCTTCAAAACCAAATGGATTTATATGCTGAATTATTGTATTATTATTTATAGTATTATTTGTAATCATAATATTATTATTAATAGTATTTATATTATTATTAGAATTAGAATTAATATTAGTTATTTGTGTTTTTATATTATCTAAAATACTATTATAATTATTTGGATATAATAATTTTAGTTGTTCTATAGTTAATTTATTTAAACCATCTTTTTTTTCAATTTGTTTTGCAATTTCTAATTTTCCACACTTTGATTTTAATTTATGACGAGTTAAATCTGAATTACGTGTAAATGATTGAGCACAATTATCACAAATATTTTTTTTATCTAATTTAATACTTTTTATATATTTTTCAATAGTATCATCACTCGTAATACAATGATATACAGTTTTCATATGTGTTTTTAATAAACTTGGATATTTAAAAACTGTTTTACATTTAGGACAAGTTCTATCACTCATTTTACTTTTATATATTTATATTTAGTAATATATATTATATAATATATAATATTTGTTTATATTGTTTTTATTTTTACAAAATTTATGTTTCACAAAAAAACATGAAATTTCAAATTTTTTTTCTCTCCGTTCCCCCTTTTTTTTTCTGGCGTAGAAATTATAGCGTTTTAATCACTGTTTTACACCCGTTTTCACCCTTTTATAACCCATATTATATAGCGTTTTCTCCGCACCCAGTCTTCGTTTTACACCCCTTTTTAGTTATTTATCATAGTATAAAACTTGCGTATTATTTATGTTTATTTACTATATTACTTACATATTACACTGATACTATACTATATATACACTTACTAGACTATTCATTAATATTTACTTATAATAATACTTATAATAATACTTATACTATACTTATACTATACTTACTTATATAAATAATAATAATAATAATAATAACTATACATAATACTATAAACTAATAACATATAAACTATATAAAACTATAAAACTATAATAAAACTATATTGTATGTAAAATAATGAATAAATAACTATATTTATTTTTTAATATAAGTCTTCCGTGTGCGCGGGCGCCCGCGCGAGGGGTGTTAAAGTAGTAGTAAATTAAAGTAGTAAAAAACTACGCCAATTCTAGTGAGCGTAAACGCAAAGAAACACAGTGTAAAACGCACGCGTCTGCGTTAATAACGCAATTGCGAGTGGGTTATAAAACACAATAAACGAGCGTAAAACGCACATCACTACGCCAAAAAACCTACGCCAGAAAAAAAAAGGGGGAACGGAGGAAAAAAATTTTCAAAATTTCATGTTTTTTTTTGTGAAACATATTTTGTAAAATAATTTTTGCGAAAACAATAAATCTAAAACTATATAAAATTAATATTTTTTAATTGTTTTATTGATAATGTATTAATTAAATTATTATTATTGTAATAATTTTCAAGTTTTTGTAATTTACCACATTTAGTTTCTTTAGAATGTCTATTTAATGCTTTATTATTTATAAATTGAATTTGACACTTTGTACATTTATATATAGTATCATTACTATATTTTTTTTCATTTTTATTTATAGTAAAAAACTCTTTTATGTATTCCGGAGATTGCTTACAATGATATGTATTTTCAAAATGTTGTTTTAATATACTTGGATAACGATATTGTTTTAAACATTTAGGACATGTTCTATCATTTATATATCCATTTATTTTCTTGTCTTTCTCTTCTTTCTCTTCTTTCTCTTCTTTCTCTTCTTTCTCTTCTTTCTCTTCTTTCTCTTCTTTCTCTATAAAATTAATTTTATTTAATTTATCTTGATATAAATAAGTAATTATAATAAATAACATATTATTATGGTCTCCTTCAAAATATTCATTACCATAATCTTTTCTAATTGTAAATAATTTAGTAAATAATTTTATTAATTCATTTTCACATAAATTAGAATTTTCACATTTAATAGAACATAATATATTAGAACCTTTTGGATATTGTGAAAGACGAGTATTCATATTTGAACTTCTACCAATTTTATAAATAGGTTGTTTAGAATTTATAAATTCTCTAGTATGTAATAAATATATTCCTTCAGACATTTTTTATTATATTAAAATACAAAATAATATAATAATATATAATTAAAATAGTAAAAATAGTTTTAAATTAATCAATTTTTAATGTAAAAATAATAAATATAAAAAATATAAAAAATATAAAAATCTATAAAATTATTTTATATTTTAAAAAAATAAAAAATAACTTAAAAATAGTTTAACAATATTAAATAATATAAAATTGAATATTTAAAATAATAATAAATTTAAAATAAATAAATACTAATATAATGGATAATAAAGTAAAAGAAATAAAATATATTGATTTGTTTTGCGGTTTAGGTGCATTTCATACAGCATTTAATAGAAATAATAAAATAAATAAAAATATAAAATATACTTGTGTATTAGCAAGTGATATAGATGAAGGAGTAAGAAAAATTTATGAAGAAAATTATATGATAAAACCCGAAGGAGATATTAATAATATAAAAATAGAAAATATACCCAATTTTGATATATTATGTGCTGGGTTTCCATGTCAACCATTTAGTATCGCCGGCAATCAACAAGGTTTTACTGATAAAACTCGTGGTAATTTATTTTATAAAATATTAGAAATTATTGATAAAAAAAAACCAACTATATTAATGCTCGAAAATGTTAAAAATCTACATACCATTCATAAAGGTGAAACATTTAACATTATTAAAAATGAATTAGAAAAACGAGGATATAATGTTAGTTATAAAGTAATTGATTCTCGATATTATAAATCTCCACAATCAAGACAACGTATATATATTATTTGTAATAAAAATAAAAATTATGTATTTAAAGAAATAAAAAATCCTATTGTTCCTGTGTCTACTATTATAGATACTAATATTACAGATTATTATAATTATAAAGAAAAATATAAATTAGAAAAGTGTAATGGAAAAAGTATGATGAAATATAAATTAATTAATAAAACAAATGGAAAAGGTGGGCGTCAAGGAGAACGTATTTATGATATATCAAAATGTGGTCCTACAATCTGTGCTTCATCAGGTGGTCCTGGAGCAAAAACAGGCTTTTATGAGTTTGATGAAAAAATTAGAACATTAAGTATAAAAGAAACATTACAAATGTTTGGTTTTGATTTATCATATAAATATGAATCTTTATCAAATAAAAAAAAAATGTTGTTTTATCTTGGAAATAGTATAGTTGTAAATGTTATTGAAGAACTTATTAAAGATTTATAAATTATACTATTTATAATTTATACTCTTTATAAGTTACTTTATCTTGTAATTTACTTATTATTATCTTAAATTGTATTTGATTAGCACTTTTTTTACCATTATCACCACCTTTTCTCTGTAAAGATATAATACTATCATCACCTAATTGAATTACAGTTTTACGTTTTGTAATTTTAAAATTTAAACTTTCTAAATAAATTAGAATATCTTTAATTTTAAATATTATTAGTTTTATCCTTTTATTATTAACATATTCAGAACCAATCATATAGTCTGGTTGTATATTTTTATTTGTTCCTAAAAATGCAAAATTTAAAATTTTTTGTTTATTTTTATTTAATTCATCAATAAAATTATCTAATATAGATTGAGAATAATTAGAAGAACATAATTTTACAATAGAGTGTGAAGTATCAACATAAAATCCATTATTTAAAAGTGGTTTTTCACATAATTTTTTTAATATATAATCTATTTGTTTTAATTCTGGTATATTTTTAATTAAATCATCTACCCAATGTCTATCTAAATGTTGAAAACGATTTTGTTTATATTTTTTTACCTGTACATTTATAAGTTTATTAGTAGATTGTATATCACATTTGCTATTATTATTAATTCTAAAAAAAGACTCGTATGTAGTTCCTGAGATTTCTATAATTAATTGTCTTAAGTGAATATTTGTATTCAAATCATTACATACTAATTCTTCTTCGTTATAACCATTTTTAGCAGTATTACTATGTGTATATAATGATACTTTTTCTATATTATTAACTTCATCTAACTCTTTATTATTTATTTCTTGATAATTATCTTCATTATTTTCTTGATTATTATCTTGATTATTTTCTTGATTATTATCTTGATTATTATCTTCATTTGTATTAATATTTATAAGTGATAGTGATTCTTCTATATTATTAACTTCATCTAACTCTTTATTCTTTATTTCAAGAAGATTTTTTAGTTTTTCTATTTCTATATTTTTTGTTTCTAAACTTTTTTCAATAGTTTCTCTTTTTTCCTTTTCATAATAATAAAGTTTTTCATAATTAATTTTAATTATTTTGGTATGAGTAGTAAAATCCATTATTATAGACTTTTATATATAAAATAAATATTAAATTTAAATCAATTTTATATTATATATGAAACTATATTATAACTCTTAACAATAAAAAAATGGTGTAATGATTATAAAGAATAATTATAAGTAATAGAAAGAATATATATTATAAAAATACAATCTATTATGATGATGAAGACAAAAAAATCTCAAAAATCTCAAAAATCTCAAAAAATCTCAAAAATCTCAAAAATCTCAAAAATCTCAAAAATCTCAAAAATCTCAAAAATCTCAAAAATCTCAAAAATCTCAAAAATCTCAAAAATCTCAAAAAAATTGAAATATAAAATATAATATTTAAATAAAAGAAAAAAAATTTAAATTATGTGTAGTGAGGAAAAAAGTATAGAAGTGTTTGGAAATACATTAGCATCTTTGATTGAAATTACAAAATGTGAAGCATTAACAGGTATAATTTATTTACAAGAATGTAATAACAAACAAAAACAAAATTTATATACTTCTTATACATTAGAAAATGTTTTAAATTGTATATCAAAAAATCAACTTCAATGGAAAAAACGAAGTGTGCTAGAACAACAATTAGAACTAGATAGAGAATTTATTAATAATATGTATTATTAATCTGTCTTATTAATCTGTCTTAATAATATTAATTAATGTTTTACCATATCTCTTATTTCATCAATAGTATAGTCTGGAAACATAGGTTCTCTATCATTTTTTTTATATTTAAAATTCAATGTTTTAATACAATAATTTATAATAGTATTCACAAATTCAAGATTATCATAAGGACTATTTTCATCTAAATTATTTATAATAGTTTCAATATCTTTAATCATATTGTTAGTATATGTTTGTCCTAAACTTTCAACTTTAGATTTCATCATTTTAACATAAATATTAATTACTTTATTTATTGTATAATTATTACCTCCAATATGAAATCCATTAATATATAAATGATCTAAATTTTTAAGAACATTTAACTTAAAATTATTATTATTCATATTTTATATAATAGTATAATTTATAATATTATAATTTATAATATATACTATAATTTATATACTATTTCTATAATTATCTTTATTTTTTAAATTTTAAATTTTAAATTTTAAATTTTAAATTTTAAATTTTAAATTTTAAATTTTAAATTTTAAATACTATTATTTTACTAAAATAATATAAATATAAAAAAATAGTATAAAAATTGATTTTTTAATCATTCTTAAATACTAATTATATACTTTTGTAATTTATAATTTATTGTTTATTGTTCATCAATATTTGAAAATGCCAGCAACACGAGGTCAAAAGCGTCAATACGATGATATACAGGATACTACAGAACCCGAACCCTCTACTCACTCTAACAAAAGACCCAAACTTACAAATTATGTACCATTACATCCTTTATTAAAAAAAAATGGTATAGATACATCATATGGTTGGGGCATTGCATCTTTTTATGATAAAGAAGAATTAATATCTTCTGATAAACTTATAAAATATGATGTTGATACAACTTTAAAAATAGCACGTTATAAAGGAAAAGAATTTCCTTTTAAATATATTGAATATGAAGATGATTATATAATATCTTTTGATGGAATTAAAATTAATATTAAAACAAAAAAAGATGTTAATAATTTACTTGAGTTTGGTTCTCCAGATAGAAATAATGAAGAAGAACCAAACACTGATGAAGAAGAACCAGAAACTAATGAAGAAGAACCTGACACTGATGAAGAAGAACCAGAAACTGATGAAGAAGAACCAAACACTGATGAAGAAGAACCAGACACTGATGAAGAAGAACCAGACACTGATGAAGAAGAACCAGACACTGATGTTGAACCTAGTTTTTTACAACAACAAAATCCTATTCAATATCAACAACACATGTTTAATCAACAACACATATTTAATCAACATCACATGTTTCAACAACAATTCTCTATTCAAACTATGATTAGAACAGAGATTACGACTACATTAATACCTTGGATGAAGGAATATATTGATTTAGAATTTCAAAAATTAAAACAATAATAAACATTATTGTTAGAATTATGAATTATTAAATTATTTTTTTAACTTAAATATAATTTAATAATAATTATTATACATTAAATTTCAGTAAATTTATAGAACTACTTTTTATCTAGATAAAACACGATTCAACACACATTATATAACACTATAATTTTAAGTGTAATTAATAATAAAATGTCTTACAAAAAAATAATATTAGAGAAATACTATCTAGAACAATCTCAAAAAAAAATTAATAATAAAATAAGTAAATTACAAAATACATTAAAATTAAAAAAAGAAAAAAAAAAAGTAAAACAAGATAATTTAAAAAAAGCACGACAACTATATAAAGAAAAAAGAGATAAAGCAAAAAATGAAGAAACTACTATTTAATTAATTATAAAATAAAACTTAATATAATATAGTATAAATAAAACTTAATATAATTAGTATGGGTTGTTTTAGTTTTTTTTTTAAAAATAATAAAAAAAACAAAACTAATAACTCTAATAAAAAAACTAAAACAAAATATATAAAACAATATAAAATTACGTATGATAAAATAAAATTTCCTTTATGGTGGGATTCATTTTTTCTAAAAATAATGAATTTAATAGAAACGTTAAAACTACAAAATAATGATATTAATTATATGATTACGGATGAATGTGCAATAATATTATTAACTTATATTTATGCACCTCAATGTTTATATAAATTTAAAAATAGTGACGTATGTAGTATATTAGTTATACCAGACCATTATACAGATACAACAGTATTTTTAAATAACAATAAACATTATGGTAATTATAATTTACATTATGGATTATTAACTAAAACAGCACATTATTTAGTTAATACTGAAACAAATGATAAAACATGGTTCGCAAGATTAAATATTAGTTTAAAAAAAGATTTAAAAATAATGCCTATTGTTATAAATAATATTGAACTAAATATAATTCATCCAGAGATAATATATGAAGAACTAGCAGATTTTACTATGTCTTCTAATTTAATTTATAATAATAATAAAAATTATATTAAAGCATTAAATTATATTATAAAACATTATAGAATCGAAAATAATAATATAAATGAATAATTAAATTATAAATAAATAACTAAATATAAACATAAATTTACATTATAATATATTCTAAAAAGATTAAAAAATAATTATTAATAGTTAAAAATTGAATTATTTAACTTTAATATATTTATTAATAATTATTAATAATTATACATTAATCTTATTTTAGAGTATTTGATTTCTTATTTTATTAATTTATTAATTTATTAATTTATTAATTTATTAATTTATTAATTTATTAATTTATTAATTTAATTATTTAATTATTAATTTTTAAAATGAAGTCTAATGAAAATCCATATAAAAAAACTTATATCAAAGGTATAAATATAAATAAAAATAAAAATACAAAACTAAATAAAAAAGATATTATAAAATTAAATAAAGAATTACGAGATAGGTCAAAGGAATATGATAGTATTTATAATCAACAAAACCAAAACCAAACTAAACTTAAAAAACAAAAAATCATTTTTAAATGTGATAAATGTGATATTAGTTATAATAATCCTGTATCATTAGAAAAACATAAACCTCTTCATTTAAATCCAGTATATTGTCCTTTTAAACATTGTAATAAAATATTTTCACCAAAACATAAATATCAATTCAAACAACATATTGATGGTCATAATGGTGGATTACATATAAAATGTAAATTTTGCTTACACAGTTCAAAAACACTAACTTCAAATACAATTCATATGAAAAAAGAACACACACAACAATATAATCATTATATGAAAGAAATTGAAGAAGCGAACAAAGATACACAACCATTAAATTCAAAAAATATTATAAATTTAACAACAAAATATATTAATACACATATAATGGATGATTTAAATGAAGATATGAATACTAATACTAATAATTGGTATTCATATCAATATGAAAATGAAGAAGAAAATGAATATGAAGATGAAGAAGAAAATGAATATGAAAATGAATATGAAAATGAATATGAAAATGAAGATAATGAATTAATAAATATAGAATTAAATAAATATAATTTTTATTATTATGAAACTAATTTAGATTTATTATCTACCATTGCTCTTCTGGATGCTAATAAAAAAATATAATTTGTAAAAAATTATATATTCTTATTTTTTATTTTTTATTTTTTATTATTATTTTTTATTTATTATAAAATTTTTCACAATGATATTCAGTATAAGCATCACATTCATCATAATTATCATCATAATTATCATCATAATTACCATCACATTTTTTACCACACTCACAAGATTCAGAACTATAACACATAGGACATGAACCATAGTCATCCTCACTATAATAATCATCATCCTCATTTTCTTTATCATTCAAATGTTTAATGTCATCTTCAGTAAGAATAGTTCCAACATCAGTATCTTTACAATGAACATAATTTTTAAAATATAATTTTAAAATGTCTGGTAATTTATTTTTTTCACCATTTTCATTTTCACTTTTTAAATCAGCAAATTCTGCAACATAATAGTCAATTTCATCATATAAATGTCCACCATCAATAGGACTTACTACTTTAATTTCAGGTTCATTTTTTTCATTCATATAAACTTCAACAATTCCACAATTATTATAATCAAAAACATAATCTTCATTATAAAAATCATGCCATGTAGGAAACATATCATATTCTCCTTCAAATATAAAATATTTTTGATTATATTTAATTCTATAATTATGAAATAATGAATAAGTTTGTATTTGTTTAGAACTCATTTTTGTGTATTATAAAATTATATTATAATGTAAAATTGTATTTATAATATAAAAAAATAAGTAAAATAATAAATCAATTTTTAACTAATTATTTAGAAAAATGCATCTAAACTCATTTGTTTTGTTTTTTTAACTTTGACTTCATGTTTAGATTTTTCTTTTTTTATTGTTTCATTCCCAGAAATATTAGCTTTACTAACATTATTTACATTTCCTAAATCATTTTCAATAGGACTAAACCAATTATCAAGACTTTTGGTATCTCTTAATTTAGATTGGGCGTATTCAACTAACGGCTGAAATATTAATTTCTGTACCATTAAGGTTTTTAGTTGTCTAATTTTTTTTTCAGTTTTAAGCATATCACCACCATATTTATTATACCAAATATTTTCTAATTCTTCATAATACCCACTACCGTGAGGAAACATAGGTAATTTTTCAACAATTAACTCAAAAATTTGGCTCACTGGTTTCATAACTTGATTCAAAATATATTTCTCATAATCTACCTGTAAATTATTTTGTCGCACATAATTAATATGTTCTATTCTATCACCTTGTAGATATTCTACACCAGGCTCTTCTTTAATTTTAATAAACACATAAGGAATACGTTCATTACTAGCAGGTTTATTTCCAGGGTCTCGTTCAGCCATTCGTTCAGCCAAAACTTTATGTGCTATGGATTCAGGATCTTTATAATAAGCACTTAATGTTTTACTAATAACGAACATATTCATATCAAAATGCCCATCAATCATTTTTTTCAATTCACCTTGAATAAATTCAATAGACTTTTTCAAATTACGTTCTTTTACTAAACTATCAATAACACCTAAATAACAATGTTTTAAAATAGGAGCATTATCACGCCTTTTCAAAACCAAACCCATAGAAATTTGTTTATAAGTATGCGGGCTTTCTTCATATTTAAGTGCTAAATAGCGCTTCTTTGAAATAAGAATAAAAGGATATAATACTTTTTCATATGCCAAACAATGAACCCCAGGCAACTCAACCTTAATTTTCTCTTCGGCATCTTGTCCAATTTTAATTGCTTTATCAATTAATTCAACACCTTCAGGCATAACACCATCAGCATTTCTTAAATCAAATTTAATAAATATAGAATCCGTATCTCCATAGACAACATCGGTATTAGGATAAGTTCGCAATACAAATTCTTTTGCATGTATAATACGACCACGACCACCCGCCGTGGTTGAAGCAGCAATTTGTGGCTTGAAAAACTTACTAGTGCGAGCACCAATTTGACCATAAATAGAGTTTGCTGTTACTTTATAGGCTAATTGTAATCCATCATAAAGACCTTTTTTAAATGGATCGGGCTCAGATTCCATCTTTTTCTTAGTAGCCTTACGAGATTTTAATAAACCTTGTAATACGCGCGGAATTAGTCCTTTACGACCATCAGGATATTGAACAAAACGCACAGTGGTCATACCACATTTACGTTTGCCTTTACTCGGTTTTTTAGGGTCAATGTATTCATAATTATCATACGAACGGTCTAAATAAGATAAACCCAAATCAGCCAATCGTTTAATACCTTCATCACCTAACCAATAAGGGTCTTCACAAATACGGTCATGACTTAAATCACTCGTAATCATTTCACTAGGATAAAGCGAACTAAAATCCAATACTACAATAGGAATACTATAAATATCAGGTTTAGGCTTAAGCACAATGGCTCCTTCATAACTTTCATCATTCATAATAATCTGATTAAAATTCTTACTTAATTTAAATTTTTGTTTAGGTTTATCTTTCTCACCAACCTCATCAGTCTCACCAACCTTACCAGTCTCACCAACCTCACCAGTATCACCAACCTCACCAGTCTCACCAACCTCATTATCATCTAAACCTCCAACATAATCATCAATACCACCTTCATCTCCATCTTCATCTTCTCCATTTACAGCATTAGAGGCAGCAATATTTGTATGAACGCGTCGCACAGTATCATCAACTTCAACTTCTTCTGGTTCAATCTTTTCAAGAACTGGTAATAAGAAATCTTCTTTGGCACATTCATTTGTAATTAAACTAAATGCTTTAATACCTTGACCTCGTAAGAAAATATAAGCAAAAGGCACTAAGCACACATTACTCATACCAAAATTATTAGGCAATACTTCTAATTTACGTAAAAGACGAATTAATAAAACACAATCCTGAATACAATATTTGGCAATGTCTGCTCTATCATTATCTGTCCCTTTTTGTTTTTCAAAAATATCTTGAGGTGTTACATCATCTTTACCTAGACCCCATAAAGGTCCCGAAGTTAAGCATGATTTTGGAATAGGTCTATCTACTTTAATGATATTATTTTCACGTTCTATATTAAGAATTTTAAGTTTTTCACCATCATATAATTTAGCAGTTGTTGCTGCCATACTAATGACAATATAATTACCAATATCTAATTCTTTAATATTATCTATTTTAATATAACAAGATGAGCCAGAACTATCTTTCGAACTATCTCCCGAACTATCTCCTGACACATCTTCAGGCTCCCCTCGAAAAATAACATCTTTGATTTTTCCTGAAATATAATATTCGGCTACACTATCTAATTTATAAGAGGGTAGTTTTGTTAAGGATGCTTGACATACTTTTAATAAGTCAATTTGAACTCTCCCAGGCATATTAAAATAATAGAGAAAATTGTCTCCCAAAGCACTACTACTTAATTTCTTATTAATCATCGCTCCTTTTGCATCAGGCACTTTTTTAATAATTTGTGGATCTAATCGACCCATATTAATAAATTTAGTGTATTGTGTATTTTGTTCTAATGCTTTAATATCTTCTCGGGTAAGAGTATTCCGCTCGACATCAATACATAAATCAGCAATTCGGTCATACATAAATGATTCATCAAAACCAAATGTATTATATCCAATAATAATATCAGGGTCATGTAATTCAATGAGTTTAGACCATTCTAAAAGCACATCACGTTCCTGCTTGCGCGAAATAACTTCACAGGGTTTATCACCAACATCAAATTTAGTGCAACCTTCTAATGTAATAATATTATTATGACAAATTTCAGTTTCTCCATAACGCCAAAAAACGGTTCCAATCTGAATTACTTTATCACCTTGCGCGAAACCAAAGGCTTTATTTACTAATATATTAATAAATCTTACCATTGTTTCTTTAGTAATCATTTTATCTTGTAAATCACGTTCAGGTATTTTGTGTTTCTTGGCTACGTCGTTAATAATTTTTACAAAATCATCAATTGTAAAGCGGGCATTTTTGCTCGTTTTTGCTTCTTCAATAGCAACAACTTCTTTCATTGCTTTTTTCATTTCATTATTTGCCTTGACTTTACGAATAGGACGATTACATATAGAATATATTTTATCAACAAATGTCATAAAATCACTACTATTTGTAAATACTTTGGCTTTAATAGGTTTTTTAAGATAAATTAAATCAATTTCATCATCTAATCCAGCAAATCCTAAATTAAGGGCTTGTTTAATACGATGTATAAAGAAATCCTTTTTCTTAGAAATATTCTTTTTTGCTTTAATGTATTTAATAACTTCACGTAAATATGAAATTTCTTTATTTAAATTAGATATAGATTTGTCATTACTCACGCCATTA
>Ga0209534_10002851_pt1 | contig 16823 bp, 15 predicted proteins | sample COG_07_FD_184751 | JGI IMG/M metagenome (GOLD analysis project Ga0209534, IMG submission 184751) | Pelagic Microbial community sample from North Sea - COGITO 998_met_07 (SPAdes) (version 2) | ecosystem: Environmental > Aquatic > Marine > Neritic zone/Coastal water | place: Helgoland, sampling...
AACTATTCAGAAAGAATTATTACTAATTTAATACATGTGAGAGGTTAAAAACTGGAGCGGGAAACCAGGTTCGAACTGGCGACCTCAACCTTGGCAAGGTTCTATCCTCTTAAATCTTCAACCACTATATATTGTGGAATAGCTGTAAAAAACCTTATAGTAATAGCGTTTGATGAGTCAGAATGATGAAAATGATGAGATTTAGAAAGCTTAGTTTCATCATCATTCATCAACTAGTTTTAAAAAAGTGCTACGAAAGTGCTACGTTAAAATCATTATTCCAAGAATTTAAGAAGTTTTACTCTAAATAATACTGTTTACGTACAAAGTACTTAAAAAGAGTAGCGAATTATTATGTGCTAATGTGAAAATTCTTTTAGAAACAGGAAGTCATAAAGATATTGAAGACCTTCTTAATCTATTAGAGGATATCAATAATATCTATTAACTGATTTTCCAATTAATTTCTCCAATTCACATGACTGTAAGGTAACCTATTCAATTCATCGCGGTGAAATCTCCATTTAGGCATGACCTGATTCAATGATTTAACAAAACGTTGGTTGTGACTTCTCTCTAAAAGATGAACCAATTCGTGAACAATAATATATTCAACACATTCTTTTGGTTTCTTAGCTAATTCAAGATTTAACCAAATCCGTTTTGCTTCAGTATTGCAAGTGCCCCACTTGGTTCGCATTTTCTTAATACCAAACTCATTGCTTGTTACTCCAATTTTTTTCTCCCATTTAGCAATAAGTTTTGGAGTTATTTTTTTTAATTCTGCTCTGTACCATTCGTCAATTATCGTTCTTTTCTTTTCTAAGTTGGTATTTGGTCTAATATAGAGATGTATGTGTTTATGGTCAATTTCAACCTTTGGTGCAGCATCAATTTCGTGAAGTTTTAATAAGAATCGTTTACCAAAAAGGTAATGACTTTCTCTATCTAAAAATTCTCTTTTAGGTTCACGCTCTTGATTTAGAAGGGTTTCCCTCTGGTCTTTTATCCATTGAAGTTTAGATATAGCAAATACTCTTATGGTACCCATATCCATTTGAGATGGTGCAGCAATTCGCACTCTACCGTCTGGCGGGTAAACACTTAAATGAATATTTTTGACATCTTTTTGCTCTACTTCAATGACGATATTTCCTAACTCAAGCTGCTGCATTAATACTCTTTTTGCCCTTTAATGATCTCAAATATCTTCTCTACTTTTATTGGCAGACCATAGCCATTTGGCGGTTCAGCAACCAACTGATCAGGGGTTGGGTTTTCTTCTTCTAAATTTTTTAAAAGTGATTGATAAATATTACTTTTCACAACATTTTCTTTTGCCAAACTACCTCTCCAATCAGCCGGACTATTTGTCTTAATGGTTTCATCCAATAAAATCACTAAGTGTTCATCTTTTTCTAAATTATTATACAAGGCTCTTTTGCCTGGAGAATTGATAACCTCAGGAGTATCATCAGATTGTCCTGCATTGGTTTGTTTCGCTAATTCAGCAATCTTTTTAAGGTAATCCTCATAAGATAGGGCATTTGCCTTTCGCTGGTTAATTATCTCCTCCAAGAGTTTAGACATTTTCTCAAAAAATGCTGGGTCTAAATATTGGTCTTTGATAATCTTTTTACGAACATTATTTTCAATCGTCTCTGCGATAGCTCCTTGATTATCTTTCATTCCTTTTGGTAAGGATCCAATAGCAGCGGCAACGCCTTCATTAGAAATTATGTCTAATAGGGACATTCCATCAAATGGAGTAATATCTTCAGGGTCTTCAGCTTGAATATATGCATCTAAGAGGTAGCGCATATCTGCCTCATAAGTTTTCAGATCTAATGTTTCTCCTGAGGCTTTCTTAATATGTTCCCTTAGCTTGATATAGAAATCTAACTCTTCTTCAACAATCTTAATTTGTTTCGCTGAATAACCAGCTTGTTCTAATTCACTTGAGATATTGGCGTATGCTCTAATTAATGTAACTGTATTTTTATAGAGCAGAGTTCGTCTGAGTGCAGTATCTTTTAAATCTGATTCTTTTTCAGGGTTTCCACAGAAATAATGCTGATATTCTAAAGTCCCTTTAGGAGGTACAACAGGCTCACATAACAAGGCTAATGCCTCCATAGAATTATCTAACCTTTTTTTACCTGCTTCTAAACGATCTTGAAGCATGATTCCAATATCTTCCGTTTCAAAGTCTTCCATATCTAACTCTGATGTATACACCGAAATAGCCTTACCAACACTGTCAAACAAACCTCTATAATCAACTATATATCCATAGTCTTTTTCTTCATTATCTACACGGTTGGTGCGACAAATGGCTTGAAACAAGCCATGGTCTTGCATGTTTTTATCTAAATATATATAAGCACAGCTTGGCGCATCAAATCCTGTAAGTAGCTTAGAAACCACTATAAGGATTTGCATGTTGGCACGCTCTGTTTTGAACTTATTTTTTGCCCAATCTTCATAAGTTTCAGTTTTTGACTTGCTACCCTGAGGTACTACTTCTTTTAAAATTTCCTCATAAAGATTAAAAATAGCTTCTTTTTCAGTTTCTGTATTGGTACCTGTATCTTCTTTTGAAACATCATTTGAATGAGGATTGTAGGAGGTAACTACTGCACACCTATCTTTAAAAGCTGTTTTTTGAAACAGCTTGTAATATTCACACGCTTCATAAATTGAATTAGCTACTAAAATGGCATTATTGCTTGATGAGTTCAACAATCTTTTGGTTGAAAAATCAAAAATGATATCAGTAACTATTTTTTCCATGCGTGAGCGACTACTAAGAACGCTCTGCATAGTTCCCCATTTCTTTTTTAGCTCTGCTGTTTGAAAATCATTTAAGCCTTTTGTTTTGGCTTTAAACCATTCATCTACCTTTTTCTCTGAGGTGAGTTCTTGGTTTATGTCTCTCGCTTCATAACGTAAATCAAGAATTACTTTATCATCTACTCCTTCATTGAATTTGTAAGTATGAATGTATTTACCAAAAACTTCTAAACTGGTTTGCTTATCTTTTTTAAGCAGAGGAGTACCTGTAAAGCCTATAAAAACTGCATTCGGTAACATTGCTTTCATGGTTTTGTGCAGTTTACCGCTTTGGGTTCGGTGGCATTCATCTACAAAGACAAACAACTCTCCAGATACCTGAACAGGATTTTCACTTAATTCTGTGAGATATTTTTCAAAATTGGCAACATCCTTTGATCCAAATTTATGAACTAAAGAGCATAATAATCTAGGAGAGGGCTGACCTAATTTAGTCATTAAATCTCTACCACTTTTGGTACGAAAAATGATTTCACCCGAATCGGTAAAAACGTCTTCTATCTGTTTATCTAGTTCATCTCTATCAGTAACAATAGCTACACGAGCCTTTGGATTATTCTCTAATATCCATTTTGCCAAATATACCATGGAGATACTTTTACCACTTCCTTGGGTATGCCAAATAATACCTCCCTCGTAGCGGTTGACATACTTTTGGGATTCTTTAACTCCAAAATATTGGTGAGCACGTGGTAATTTCTTTACACCCGTTTCAAAGACAATAAAATCATAAATTAACTCAATAATGCGTTCTTTAGAACACATTTTTATGAGGTACTTATCAAGCAATAAGCGAGAGTTATCCTCCACATCTTCTTTCCAACTGAGGTAAAATTTTTCAGGGCTGCTAATAGTTCCGTACCGCAGTCCTTCTGAGTCATTACCTGCAAATAAGATTTGATTGGTTGCAAAAAAAGGTTTAATAAACCGTTCTTGTAGATTACTAATGTTTTGACGGACACCTTCACCAATATCTACAATACCCCTTTTTAGTTCCAACACGGCAATGGCGATACCATTTACGTACAAAACAATATCTGGACGTTTTTCTTTGTTGCCTTTAAGGGCTACTTCTTCAGCTATGTAAAAGTCATTGTCTTCTGGATCTTGCCAGTTGATGAGCTTAACAGTATCGTAGTTTTCGCCAGCACTTACTTGTACATTTACACCATTACGCAATTTACTGTAAACGTTTTTGTTGGTGGTATATAGACTATCACTAAAGTTGGTAGCGACTTGCTGCAATTCAAAAATGGCTTTGCTAATATGAACCTCTGAATAACCTTTACGTCTGAGATAATTTATTAGATATTCTTCCTCAATATTGCTGTTGCCTTCTCTCTCTTCCCAATTACCTATATAGGTGTAGTTTAATTCCTCTTTAAAAAGTTTTACCACACGGTTTTGTGACACTCTTTCTATATCCGTTGGTTTACTCATACTAATCGTATTTTACCTGTGAGTAGCTTTTGCATCATGCCTTGTTTCGCGAGCTGGTATTTAGATAGTTTTTTTTCTAAATGAGATATTTCTTTATCCATATCTGATAGTGTCTGAACAATTAAATTTTGCTCTTCTATGTTGGGGTAACTTAAAACAAAGTTGGACATATCAGAACCATATAAGTGGTAAACTGTTGAACCTGAAACTAATTGCATCACTTGTTTTCTGTTTTGAGTAATGTAGTAGCTTAAAAATGTCCCGTTAATTATTTGATGTGAGAAACGAATTACCAGTACATCACCACCTAAAATAATATTGTCTTCTCTTATACAACTTGCAGTTGCTAATCCGTTTGGTGTAACGTCAGATGTTGGCATAAGAACATCATTGCTTTTTGAAAAAAAAACATTTTCTAAAGTATTAGTTTTGCTTAAGATTGTTCTTATTTCCTCTTTATATTTTGTAAAAAGCTCTCCATAATGCAAACATTTATATTTACCTTCTTGAATAATTTCGCTTTTAGGAAGACCTCTCCCTTTATAAAATTCTGCTAATTCCCCTAAAATCTTCACTTCCCAATCCTCATTAGGCGTAAGCAATTTTTGCATTACCCCCTTTTTTATGAGTTTTTTCTTAGTTATCTTTTTTTCAAGGGCTTGTATCAAAGCATCCGTATCAGTTAGCACTTGAGCAATGGCTTTTTGTTCAGTGAGGGTTGAGGGAACTCCAACCCTGATTTCCTTAACCTTACTTGGGCTAATTTCGAGAAAAGTACTTCCACTTGCTCTACTTAATAACTTGGGTTTTAAAGTAGATAGTAAATAATATACATATTCATTATCGTACTCATCGTAAACCAATAATGATTGAAAACCCTGATTCGTTGTAGCTTCCTTTGTAAGAATACCTAAATCTCCAATTCCTGCTCTACTTGTCAATAGAATAGTTCCAATAGGGAGTATTTGAGCGGAAGAACTGTGCAGTCCTTCAAGTGTTATTTTTCTATTACTTGTAATTAGATATTTTTGTTTACCCACTTCAGTAGGCGTGAACCAGGAAATTTTACCATTCCAATATCCTGCTACTGTGGTCTTAGGTGTACCACCTCCTATAACCTTGGCTAATTGTCCCAACTCTTTAATCTCCCAGCCCTGAGGAATTAATCCTACTTCGGTTTGTTCGTATTTCGTTGCCGTTAGTTCCATACAAAGCCCATTTTTTCAAGGTGAGAATTTACGGTGCTTTCCAAATCCGCTACTAACTTATTGGTTGCTGGTAGAGTCGTGTCGTAACGTTCTGCCAGTTCTTTAATTCGGTTAGTAAGATGTCGGCTTATTTGGTCTATTTCACCACTTACAGCATTATTGATAGCAGTGAGCCATTTATCGTTCACTACCAAGAGTTTTATTTCTTCTTCTGATAATTCTTCATATTTAGCATAAAGGGTATCATCAAGCTCTTGTTCTTTTTCTTTAATCTGTTTTTTGAGTTCACTTTCGGCATCTCTTAGCTCAATATATTGGTTGATAATGGTCAGCTCATAAATGTATTCCAAAGTTTTATCTTCTTCAATTTTACTTTGGATAGATTGCTCACTTCTTGCCGTTAATGCTTTTATTTCTTTCTTGGTGGAAGAAATGGTGTCATTTGCATCTAACCAAGATTTAAGTATTTTGGCATTTTCAGCATCCTGGTCCATAGCTTTATACCCTTTTTGAACATTGGTTTTAGTCACAACGCCCTTCGCATTCTTTAAACCGTCAAAAACAGCATTTCTACTTTGCTCTATTAATAGATTGGTTTGTTCGTCAAGGTCCTCGATTAATATATTTTGTTCTTTATGTAACTCAGGAAAATACTTACTTAAAGCCAAATCGGTAAACTCATCAAGGATTGCAACGGCATCAGTTTTTTTGCTCACCTCATATAAAGCAGCTTCTTCAGCGCCATGTTCTTCTTCTAATTCTTGGTATTGAGAAACAGTTGTCTCCAAATCATTGTTGAGGTTTTCTATTTCTGTTTTTTCTGTTTTAAAAAAGCGATTAATGACCAACTCTTTTGGTACAAGATCACAAGTCCAACCTTTGTCTACCATTTTCTTCTTACTGTTCTCTTTAAAGATGCGGTAGGTTTCAGCCTTCCAACCATCATAAGAAATGATGTAGGCATCATCTTGCATGACTTCATTCCAGTAGCTCAACAGGTGCTGATACACATTGTAATTATCTACAAGTGGTTTATCAAAATAGGTAGTTAGCAATTTTTCAGAAATTTCAGCGATCACTTTCTTTGGGTGACAGTCTTTACCCAATACTTTTAAATAGGTGTCCGTTTCTTTTTCCCATACAGCAAAAAGGGTGTCCATTTCAGCCATAAATAAAACAAACTCTTTATACTCGTAAATGGAAGTGTTGATTTGATCGTATGCAATTTGAAGGGCAGAATAGCCTTGTCTTTCTGCTGCGTACAAATCAGCTTTTAGCGTTGGAAATACTTTCCAATATTTCTCTAAATCATCAATATCAACATCTGGGATTCCGCCGTTTAAATGCGCATCAATATCTTGTATATCCTCTTTTGCTTGCCCATCAATATAACGAGGAATATTAAGGTTATATTCGTTTTCTTCAATATTCTCAACAGATACGACTTTACTATAACCATTTATAATGGTTTGGCTGTGAAACACATCCGTAATTTTACGAATGTCTTGCTCTCGCAATCTATTTTTATTACCCTCTTTAATATAGTCTTTGCTGGCATCAATCATAAAAATAGCCTTGCGATTTTGTGCATTTTCTTTATCAATGAAAATGATACATGCAGGTATACCAGTTCCATAAAACAAGTTGGCAGGTAAGCCAATGAGTCCTTTTATATATCCTTTTTTAATTAAGTTTTTTCTTATTTCTGATTCTGCATTCCCTCTAAATAAAACACCATGGGGTAGAATAACTGCTCCTTTTCCTTCTCGTTTTAATGAACGAACAATATGTAAGAGGTAAGCATAGTCACCATTTTTAGAAGGAGGAATACCAAAACCTTCAAAACGGTTGTATTTCCCATCTTCAGGTAAAGACAGTCCAGTGCCCCAACGTTTATCGCTAAAGGGAGGATTGGCAACTACATAATCGAATTGTTTTAGGTTATTGTTTTCCTCAAATAGAGGTTTAGATAAAGTATTTCCTTGTTTGATTTCAGCCGTAGGATAATCGTGAAGTATCATATTCATACGAGCCAAGGCAGAAGTGGCGGAATCCTTTTCCTGTCCGTATAAAGTAACCTTAGTATTGGCAGCAGTACCAATTCTCAAAAGCAAAGAACCAGAACCACAAGTAGGATCATAAACGGTGGTATTGGCACTGGTTTCTGCATCATGAATACCAATAATTGCAGCCATGATACGACTTACTTCAGTTGGGGTATAAAATTGACCTTTACTTTTACCGCTTTCTGTAGCGAAGTGACGCATCAGGTATTCGTAGGCATCACCTAATATATCATCACCTTCGGCTCGGTTTTTACTAAAATCTAATTCAGGTTTTTCGAAAATGGCAATCAGATTGGTAAGACGGTCAATCATTTCTTTTCCATCACCCAACTTGGTCACATCATTGAAATCAGGCATGTCAGATAAGTTATTGGCATCTTTTAATGGAGCAATAATCTTTTTGTTAATTTGGTCGCCAATATCTGTTTTACCTTTTAAGGCAATCATGCCCTTAAAGCTCGCACCATCAGGGATTGTAATTGGTGCATAGAGTTGACCTTCCCATTTGTCACTAATATATTTTAAAAAGAGCATTACCAATACATAATCTTTGTATTGACTTGCATCCATTCCTCCTCTTAATTCATCACAGCTTGCCCAAAGGGAACTGTATAATTCTGATTTTTTTATTGCCATATTATTTTTTGTCTTTTTCTTTTATCCACTTACCTGCATTATGTAGGTTTCAATCATTAATTCTCATTTAAGCCAAAGGCTCTGGAGCCTAATTTATTTTTAAGTAGTGACTCATAATAAAGCACATCGTTCTTACTGACTGTTTTAGGAAATACGTGATGCAATGAGTAAGTAAAATTGTTGGCAAAGTCTGGATTATTTTTAGCAAGAGCCTTCAATCCTTTGTTGCCATTGTGCCCTGTTTTTACATAACCTTCCCATCTAGACCAGATACCTCTTCCCCCAGATGCAGATCCAACATACTGATTTCCAGTTAAAGAATCAAAAATTACATATACACCTGAGTGCCGTGACAGGTACTCATACCAGTCTTTATTTCCATTGGGATTGTTTATGATCTCTGATAGCTCTTTGTGTGAAAGATGGACCTTGTCCCAGCCTGGAAATAAAGATACAAACCCTTTTGGGTATATTTCTGCAACCTCTTTATGAGTGCTAGATTGAACCCAAGAAACAGTCGACTTGCCCCACTCTATTACCAATCTATTTTTATAGCCTTCTAAAAGCTTTGAGTCTTCAAGCTTGTAATAGTTGAGGTGCTCAAGCATCTCGCCGTCAATATTATTAATCTCTTTAAAATTTAAGAAAGATTTGTAGCCTTTATAGTATTTTTTATATTGGTTGAAGGATATTTGTCCGTGATTGATATGGGCTGTTCTAAATAAAGCCTTGGTACCAGGCAAAGCAACAAACGTAAGAACAATATCTGCATCTTTGTAGACCGGTCTTGATTGGCTTCCTGCAAAGGCGGAAAGCAGTTCATTATCAAATCTAATTAGGTTGTCAAAGTCTTCCCAGCCTTTTTGATTCATCTTATGGCGAACAACCTTGAAATTAAGATTCTCGTAATCAAGACCTTCAATTTTTATTAAGTCTTTTAAAGTTAATTCTGGCATTTAAATATTGTAATCTAGTCAAATGAAAATTGTTTCTTGGAATGTAAATTCTAGATCCAAGGATGAAACCTTGCGGGATCAATGCACTGTCTTGAACTCTCTAGATTGTGATGTCATTTGCTTGCAAGAGATCACATTAAAATCACAGGTATTTTTCAAGCAATTCTTTCAAGATCGTCACATCATCTCATCCTTCGATTTATCAAGAGATTTAGACCTGCTCACTAGGAAACGCAAGTACGGAGAAATCATCGTATCCAACTATCCATTTACACCCTTGGATCCCTATAGAATAAACATTCCCTTCCCCGAGAGAGTCTTATCCGTTAAGTTGCTAGATGGTTACAAAGATTTAGAGATCTACACCACCCACGTCCCTCCCGGCTCCTCTAATGGGATCATTAAGGTTGAGCATTTTGAAGGTCTATTTGAATATCTCCAATCCAATCAAGCGCAAAAGATTCTAACCGGGGATTTTAACTCGCCTAAGGCAGAGTTAGAGACAGGTGAAGTCATTACCTGGGGGCAGAAAATCAATGCTAGTGGCGTGGTCAGAATGGCGGTGAACCCCAAATGGAAGGATGATTGTTCTGCAGAGCGCTGGGATAGCGCTGAGAGAAATATTATTCAAAACCATACCCAGCTTGGCATGCATGATGCCTTTAGATCGCTGAATGATTACCAGGACCAATCAGGCAGCTGGTTTATTAATCGAAAAGATCTCCAGCTAGGGCGAAGATACGATCATGTGTTTTGCTCAAATGAGATAAAACCAATTCATTGTTACTATGACCATAAACCAAGAGAGAATAAGCTGAGTGATCATTCTCCTGTAATTGCTGAATTATCCATATGAAAATTATTACTTGGAACTGTTGCCTGAAATTGGCTAACAAATTTAAGGAAATTCAGGCATTGAATCCTGATATTTTGATAGTCCAAGAATGCGAGGAATTGCCAGAGGATTACTTCCCTGATGCTAAATATTACTGGACGGGTCACACTAAAACTAAGGGTATAGGAGTCGTCTTATTTAATAATACGGCTGAAATTGACTCTTCATTCAATAATAAATTAGATTACTTCCTACCTCTTAACTTAAGTAATGGGATGAGGCTTTTGGCTACATGGTCATTCACCCATAGGGCAGCTGGAAGATTTGGTGAGGGGCATCTAGGGCATGTGAGTGATGCTATTTCATATTACAGAGAATGGCTCAATGGAGCTGAGCAAGCAATTATCTCTGGTGATTTCAATAATTCTATTATTTGGGATAAGGGTAATAAAGAATCTAATTTTAAAAATACAAATCAGACCTTAGAGTCTCTGGGATTTTTAAGCGCCTATCATGACCTAACCAAGGAAGGTTTTAGTGAAGAAAAATGTCCCACCCTATTCCACACAAAGAATAGAGAGAAGACCTATCATATTGACTATATTTACCTAAAGGGCTTGAATGCTACTCATGTAAAGGTGGGTAAATATGAAGACTGGATCAAACTAAGTGATCACTCTCCATTAATCGTAGAATTAAGCATTCGTTGATTTCTTGCCTGAATAAAATCTAATAACTCAGATTTATAAGATAAATATTCATCTTTGTCTTTTGGTAAAGGTGCGGTTTCAAAGTTATCAAAATTACTCCAAAATTTAATTGCTACATAATCCTTTTCAACCAAATCTTGTAAAAGAAAATAATCTACATAACCCTTAAAATCAGAAAATAATTGAAAGAAATTAGCATTTCTCTCCAATACATCGGTCAATGGACTTTGTTGATTTAAATAATATCGTCTGATGCACTCAAGGGTTAAATCAAACCTATCCTGTATTTTGTGATTAACTCCCCTTGCACCATTGATCGTCATTTTGTTATTTATTCTTTTTGCCGGAAAGATTATGTATGCTCCGATGGTGCTACAAATAGAAAAAAAATCATTGATCTCTTCATGACTAATTTGTTCAATGATATGTGTCATCTTTTTTACTTTGCTATATGTATGACCAATAGAGTCACTAGATAGAAAAAATTCTCCTAATGCAGATTGATGGTGAAGTAATTTCGGCGTATCCAAATTCAAGTTAAATTCCATTTTATTGGGCAGCGGTTTGCTCCAAAGAACTTTATGATAGTTTCTTAGTGTTGAACTAAAAGAGTCTGGATCTTTTCCTTCAGGAGTATCGGAATAAACATCAAAATTTATATCAATATTATTCAATGTTCAGACTTACTATTCGTTGATTTCTTTCTATTAAAAAACTAATAACCTTCTCTTTGTAAGATAAATATTCATTTAGATTTCTTGGAAGAGGAGATCCCATGAAATCATCAAATGGATGCCAGAATTTTATTTCTGAGCAGTCTTCATTAACTAGGTCTTGATAAAGAAAGAAATCTACATAACCTTTGAAATTCTCAAATAAGCAAAAAAACTGTTCGTATCTTTCAAAAACCTGGGTCAGCGGACTGCTTTCTTGTATATAAAATCTTCTAATACACTCCAATGTTAAATCAAATCTATCTTGAATTTTATGATTAACCCCCCTTGCTCCATTTATTGTCATTTTGTTATCAATTCTCCGTGCTGGAAAAATTGCATGCCCTGCTATGGTTGCTCTTATATTAGAAAAATAATCCATTTCATCTGATGAAACTTGTTCAACAATATGAGACATTTTTCCAACATTGCTATAAGTGTTACCTATTTGATCGCTTGATAAAAAAAACTCACCTAACTCAGATTTGTGATGGAGTAACTTAGGAGTATCAAGATTTAAAAAAAAGCTTTTTCCATTTGGTAATGATTTACTCCACAGGATGTGATGATATTTTCTTAATGTGGGGCTAAATGAGTCAGGATCTTTGCCCTCAGGAGTGTCAGAGAAAACATTAAAAGTGATATCAATTTGTGTCATGTGCTTGCTTGATAGTCTAAAAGATTAATCTTAGTAAATTTTCTTAGGAAAACCCTACTATAGTCCGTTGATAATTCTCTTGAAGAGTGAAATTCACCAAGAAATTTATAAACTGTTTGCCCAAGAAAGTCTTTATAGTGAGCAAAAACTAACCACTCAACATCTTGAAAATCCAGTCGTAATTCTGAATTGTCTTTTCTGGTCATTTCAATTCTTTGAAAGTCATCACTAAGTGAGTTATCCCATTCATTGTTTTCATATAGTTTAGGGAACCATACTCCTTTTTCAGTTCCTCTTATTGACCATACTGCTTGTTGAAAATGCCCTCCTTGATATCCAAAACATCTGAGTGCATCACGATGAAATAAGAAGCAAACATTGTCCTTAATATCGATATATCCTCTTTTGATGTGAGTATCTGGATTATATTTGTTGTAATAATCCCAGGAAGTAAAATTATTGTTAGAAATATATTCTTTTTTTCTTTCTTTAATAAAATTAATTACTAAATCAATTTCAACATTAATTTCACTTAACTTTTTTAGATTATGTTCTTTGTCATATATCTGAATCCTCTTTTCAGTAAAGTTGGTTACATCAATAATCTCCTGCATTCTATTTTTATCAGAAACAGAGTGACTCTCTTTGCTATGCTGAAGTTCATCCACTTCAAAATATAATTCAATTTCTGGGAAACACAGATCTGCTAAATATCTCTTATTTTCTGATGTTTTTATGAGTTGTTGGCAAACAAATTCTAATTCTGGGTCATTCAAAAGATGTATTATTCTTGTGATTACATAAAGTTCCCATTTTTTATGTTGAATTTTTGAAAAGGTTCTTAAAATATAATCGTCTTTTGAGATTGTCATAAAATATTAATTGAAGGCTTCTTAGGAATTAATTATTAGCCTCAATATCTGAGGCAGCTTTCTCATACAATGAATTTTCTGCTCCAGCATTTAATAGCCTTTCAGTTGCAGATTGGAATGGAGTTTTAAATTTCATATTGAAAGGATATATTTGATGTCTCCAAATAATACACCAACAATGACTTACAAACATACCCATAGGAAGCTCTGAGAGCCTTTACATTGAACGCTTCTATGCAGGTTGGAGTGTTAGGTAAGACAAAGAATTTTAAGAGCCTGAACTAACTCTATGAGTATATCAGTCTAGGATAATTTTTAGGGTTTGTCAACGTTTGTGACATATGTAATTATTTAAGAAATATTTAATCATTAGATATATATACCCCATCCCACCCCATAGCCACCTGACGCCCATAGTCACCTGACGACCCCCCATTGCCACCCCCCCCTTTCATATTGGAATCACCCTATCCTGAATGTGAATAGTTTCTTTTAAGTTGAGCACCCATGATTGTGGGGACAGTGAATATATACTAAAGAGATATTAAAAAAATAAAGTAATAGCTTAACTATGCTACTCATCATTATCGAAATAGGCTTCAATATATCTTTCATTTGGAAATAGAGAACGTCTGATAACATGACCTTCAAAATTCCTTTGTAAGTTAATCATTAGGTACTTTTTTTTAACAAGTCCACTAATAATTGAGCTTACCCTTGAGGGTGAGAGACTGAGTATTGCACCTAACAACCTATTTGAAGCAAAGGCTTCTCTATCATTGTTAGTAAACGTTATAACAAAACCCATAATCATTTTCTCGTTCGCTTTAAGTTCCTGGTCAATAAGAATGTCTCTTGGTATTGCTAGGTATTCTTGATTGATTTCAATCTCATCCTCTACGTACTCCTCAAATATTCCGGGCTTGATTTCGGTTTTAACGTTATAGGTTCTTTCGTTATTCATTATGGTCTCCATTGTTGAATGAGTGGGTTTAAATTTGGAAGATACCCTTCGAATATGAAGAGTTCAATTAAATGGTACGCGCAATAAAAAGCTCTAGTCGAACCTCTTTTTGTGTTTGTCAGGTTTCAGAGAATTGTTTAGGATGATTGAATGGAATTTGTAGTTGAAGGAAAAGCTTACTGGGCGTTTACCCATAAACCATATGAGGTGGCTGATCAAAACTATCAGGTGATGCTAGTTCCAGATGCAGAGACTGTAGCTAAGTTTGAGAAGCTAGGTCATAGAGTCAAAGATATCAAAATCAATCACGACAAAACACTGAGAGGTGTTCGCATTGCGAAAAGGCGTGAGTATGGAAAGCCACACATCTATGATAAGAACCAAGACAGAATATTCATGGATGAAGAGATTCCCAATGGAACTAAAGTCAAAGTTAAATTTGATGAATGGGAATTGGATAATAAATATGGACACTTCAAAGGCTTAAGACTCATGGCGATTATGTTGATGGAAGATATGCCCTTGCCTTTCGATAAAGTGGAGAATTATTAAGATATGAGTATGACTACCTACGTTATTGGAAATATTGTGTTTATCATATTGATGTACTTAGCTGTGAGAAATAAAAAATGAAAAAATTACTAACCCTATTACTCCTATCGCCTTTGGCATTTGCTGAGATTAATCTGTCTGAAAGCTTATGAATTTAAGTCGATTAAAAAACTCTTATTTAACTCATATAAAAATCCATATTGAATCCCAAAACCCTGACAGTAAACTCATTAGAGATTTTGCAGATAGGTGGTTTGCATATTATAAGCAAGGTCCCTTTTTAAATAAAAATAATAGGGAAAGGTGGTTTAATGGGTTACATGCAGACAAGCTCTCAGATGAAGAAAGAAATGCTTTGCTTCAAATGCATTTTATTTCCAAGGACGCATTACTTGCGATTAAGAAGCAATCTAAGACCAAACTCATTAAAGACCACTCTATTCCTATAAAAAAAATTAGTGAAATACTTCTTCAACAAAAAGGAAATCCACTCGAAAAGAATATAGAACAGTTACTGCTTAAATTTTATAGCCTAGGTGTCATTACTTTTGAAGAAGATTTAAAACTAAATCAAATAAAGCTAAAGTCAAGGATGCCAGAAGACTGGGATGGGGATGCTGTCTTTGCTAGGTATGACAAGGCGGGAATTAAGAAAGCAAAATTATAAAAATTTAAAGAACCCACAGTAAAAATAAGCCTAAGAGAAAAATACCAAAGTTAATTCCTGCATTTCTGTTATAGGCGTCAAAGTACATGCATAGAATCAAAATTAGGAAGCTTATAGAGGTTACAATTTTAACAAGTAGTAAAATAATTTCCATAATATCCTAGCCTCCTACTATCCCTAGCTGCTCTCCAAATAAAAAGAGAAATAGTAAGGACAGGACTACAATAGCGTTTATTGGTCCAAATAAATGTTTATTCCTCAGCTGTCTTGAAGTAATCGCAGTATTTCTTTTTTTCCCCCATTCTGTGGGAAAGTAATAAGCCGAGTACAACATTAAATAGCCAATACCAAAAATTGAGTACCAGATGATTTTTCCAATTATACTAAAGTTATCTACTTTCATATTTATTAAGGTTCTAAGAATTAACTTAATAAGATATTTACCCAAAAATTCATAGATGTCAAAAAAATCTGTTAATGGTATATTTTACAAATGAAGACAATTCTTATATTAATAAAAGATAAGTTTTTAAACTTTTCTGACTTGATATTCAACAAGATAAATCAAGGGGCACATTTCTTATTTAAAAATTTAATTACTAATTTTAGTAATTTCTTAATAGGTATAATTTTTATTCTAATATTTGTTTTCTATCAAGCAATAGTAGAAATTCTAAACTTTGAAATGTTTGGTAAACAGTATACTTTTGGCGATAGCCTGAGTAATCTTATTAGTCTTGGCTTTGAGGCAACATGGAATTTGGCAATTGCTGGAATACGAAGCTTTTCACCAAATGGTTTGCTTGGTCTCGCATTTGAAATAATTACAGAAACAATTGCATTATTCATGTTTCTGCTTGGATACGTTATCTTTTTTTTAATTTACCTTTTGAAGATTTCTTGGCGTCTACTAACAGAATTTGGTTTTTATAATATCGTTGTTATTTTAAGCTGGTCATATTTAATTGGTTTATACAGATACATGTTTTATAGAGTTTCATCGTTCCTGCAATCAAGGAAATCAATGAAACAGCTTAGTGAAAATGAGGAGATTTCTATAAAAAATTTAGAATCTGAATAACATAAGCTGAATCAGTATTCAAATATTGAACTTTAAAAAAAGCTCAAACAGTTCTTTATCTCTAATGTTCTTCAATACTCTCGTCAAGAGTTAAAAAACCCATGTAAGTAGTGATTGATAATGAGAAGGAACAGCTCTATAAATTCTGGTAGATTATTTACTGGGACGTTTAAGGGTGTTTACAAATTTATAAGGACGTAATTCAAAAAATCCAAATTAAAAATATACCCATATGTACTCAGAAATGGTTAAGGCTTTAAAATTAGCAAAAATGTATAAGCATTCGATTATATCTATCTACCCACCCCTGTCGTTCCTGCCCTCCCCTTTATTTATTTCATAAATTTGATAAAATAATCTAAACATCAAGAGCAGGATTTAATTCCTCTCCAACCTGCCAACTCCGGCAAGGTGGAAAAAATGATGTGGCTTTCAGCAACCAAAGGAGGAACAAATGAGAGACTACAAAACTAAACACACTGTTGTTACAGACAGAGTGCATTTATTTGAATATGTGACAGGCGAATATGGCATTAATTTTCTTGGGAAAGGAAAGTACGGTCAGGGCTTTGAATTCACGAAAGACCATCAATTAAAATTGTATCGACCAAA
>Ga0209534_10002854_pt1 | contig 16809 bp, 7 predicted proteins | sample COG_07_FD_184751 | JGI IMG/M metagenome (GOLD analysis project Ga0209534, IMG submission 184751) | Pelagic Microbial community sample from North Sea - COGITO 998_met_07 (SPAdes) (version 2) | ecosystem: Environmental > Aquatic > Marine > Neritic zone/Coastal water | place: Helgoland, sampling...
GAGGACAGATCGTATTTTTCTGGATCGCCAAACGGAGCGATACCCATCACTTTAAACTCGCCGTCGAGTGCCTCGAAGCCGAGGTAATCGGTCAGCGCCGCATACATACCTGCGAGCGAATCAGGATTATAAAATTCCTTCACGCGGACAATTTTTCCTGCCTCGGCATAGCCTAAGAATATCGCCGAATATTCGCCTTTCGCGTCGCTACAAAATATTGGGGTACGAAGTTCTTGGGGATTAATCAGTGTCGCGCTTGCCGCGTGTGCAAGCTGATGCTGAACAGGCACGACCTGCGACGTTGCGGCCGGAATATGCAGTTTGTCGAGCAAACTCGACAGGTCGCGGCGATAACGGCGATAGCGGCGATTGCCATTGAGCACACTGTCGATCGCGCGGTCGGGTGCATACCAATGCCGATAGGCATAGTGCCAGCGCGCTTTGGTGAATAAGCTTATTGGCGCGAAAGGAATCGCCACATGCGTAACATCTTGCCCGCGCACACCGCCCATCTGCAAACAGGCGCGAGCAGCGAGATAAGGCGCTTCGTCGCGCGCATGTTTGCGCCGAACGAAGCGCTCCTCTTCGCAGGCCGCAGCAAGTTCGCCGTCGATATACAGCGCGGCAGCTGGGTCGTGGCCAATGGCGCCGGCGAGGCCTAGGATGATGTTGGGCATGGGGCGGCATCCTGCGAATCAGTGAAAGAAGGCGCGTTCTCGAGAACTGATTCTAGCAGGAAGGATAGGCTTCAGGCGCTTTTTTAGGCTAGCTGAAAAAGTTGAACCTTTGATCATCGTTAAACGGGAATGCACCAACAATCTCTTTGTTGTTCAGCCCGAGATACTCACGCAGCGCAGTGTGCACATGGCTTGTCACCATTTTTGTGCCGAATCCCAATGCTTTGAGAGTAGCAGGGTCGATTTTAATTGCGTTCTGCCCTTCATCAGAGCCATCGACGTATCGATTGGTATAGCGCTTACCCTTCTCCATGATGATGTAGCTACCGACGGACCAGTGGTCCTTGCCTTGCGCAGAGTTGTAGTAAGGCGTCCGTGAGAAATCGCTGCCTACGATAACCAGCAGACGATCAGCTATCCCTGCCTCCTCTGCGGCTTCCCAAAGATAATCAATGCCCGAAGTGAGCTCATTCAGGTTAGTAGTTTGCTCAGAATCGTTATCTTCATGACTATCGAAACCGCCTTGGCTTAGGTCGGCGGTTGCGCTCACCCCAGCCTTAAAGGCCGCAATGGTAAACTGCGCTTGCTGCTTAAAGTTGCCGTTCATGCCGCTTGGCTCCCATTCATCGTCTGCTGGCAGCATGTCTGCGAACTCGCTAAGTTGGTTCATGTTACTAAGCGAACTAAGATAAGCTTCGCGCGCGCTCCGATTACCCGCAGTCAAAGAGAAAGAGTCGATCTGACGCTGCGTATCGTTCTGATGAAGCTGTTTCACGAGAGACCACAACTCTGAGTTAATCATCGGACGAGAATTATCGTAATTTGGTCGTAGCAACTTTCCTATATTAGTCACAGACCAACCGAGCTGCGTCGCCCTCACGAGGTTTTCTGTGCGATTAAAGCCACCGAAGGTGACATAGGACATGGGTAAGCTGGGCGCGTAAACTGCCGAGTACATTGCAGTCAGTGTCGGATAGCCTAATGCCGTGCGACCACTCCAATTGACCGTTTCGCCAATGGAATGCGAGTTGGTAAGTGAATCGACACCGTTTATGACGAGCATGCGATCTGCGTATTTTTTGAAGAACGCCTCGTTGTTTGCAAACGGCGCGTACTTAATATTTCCGCTCGTTTGTGTTTCGTTATTATTAGACCAAGCCGTGATTACTGGCTCACCACGCTGATTCTCTTTAGGATCACAAAAGCACGTCACATCCCAACCACCGCGCGCCTGTACGGTAACGACAAATTTGCCGCCAAACGGTGTCGCTGCCTCGCCGAGTAACGGAAATACCGTCGCGAAGGGCGCGAGCGACGCGAGTCTCAAGAAATCACGTCTTGTTTTCATACTCTACCTGTCTCTAATTTCACGCCGCGCTATTCGTGCAAGTAATCATAATGGCTCAGCATATACATCATTACCGCCGTCCACGCGTATTTGGTTCCGATGGGGTCCTGTGTGTACGGTCGCAAGAGTTCGCCTTTGATATTCCAATCATCATGATACCGATCATATTCGGGATCCTCCGATTTATAAGATTCGATTTCCTTTTTGCTCAGCAAATCCCAGTCGAGGTAGCCGTCTCTCCAAATATTGCAGTTTTGAAATTCCCAATCTGAACCTTCTTTTTCTTGCTCGACTACTAGAGCAGCAGCAAAAATCTCAAATACTTGAGCTACTTCCTCTGAGTCTGGTGTCCTTTGAGTTCCATGTAGTTTTTCATACAACTCGCTTATCTGATTTTTGATCAGCTGAGCGTTTTTGGTGCTTGAACTTAAGATAGGCTGCTGAGTCTTAACCGCGAATATAAGTTCAATAAGGTCTGGTCTGCTTGGCATAAGCTGGGCAGCCATCGCGGCTTCTATTTGATAATTTCCCGCTTCGCGCGCGTTCAATTCAAAACTGATTGCTCCTCCGTAACAATGACCGATCCCGTCTCCGCTCGGATAGCAGTTTTGGCGCCCACCATTGGGCTGGTACAAACGATCGTCATTTCCGCGGTACGTTAGCCTCTGACCCGAAGGCGTAATTATCGTAACAGATGATATCCAAAGCACGCGCTGTTCCACACAGTTTATGCCATTCCAGTTACAGTCAGGATTGCTGAAAGTGAGCGACACATCTCTGATGCCGGGCGTGAGATTTGCTCCCATCGTCAATGTCCGCCATTCAGACTTATCTTTAGACGGTAGAGTGAGTTTTGAAAAAGCATCGACTTGAGGCTGAGTAGATTCTTCCACCAGAGAGAAGAGCGATCTGTCGGCAATAGGGCGCGCGAACTGTCTCGCGACTGCTATACAAGCGCTCTCGGTAGCGTGGGTCATGAGGATGGAGGTCATCATCGGAGTAAGCTCGATCGCGCGCGAGGTGACGACATCTGAATCGATACCGCCAAACAACACGGATAATTGCTCGTACTCTGAATCGACTTTACCACTAGGTCTCAGATTGGTTCGCCAGGCAACTCCTGTTAAAGCGCGCGTTTTCTTTGCCAGCTGCTGCGGCGTAAGCAGCTGGTCGCTACCAAATTTGGCTTCGTAGTGCGCGCTGTCGAATGCATAGCTTTGCACCGAATCGCCGCTAAACCATGGGGACATAAACATCTCGACTAGCATGTCTTTCGCGTTCATGCCCGCTGAAAGAGCTCCGGCAAAGTCCTCGATGGCCTCTTGCTGTGCATGATAGGCGGCTAGCTTTGCTGCGTAGCCGTTGTCCGCTTCGACAGTTGGTTTATCGAGCAGCGGCTTGCCAAATACCGGAGACCACCAAAACGCACCGGAGGCAGTTTTAAATGAGGGCTCTGCAACAATGAGTTCTGCGAGCGAGCGCAGTGTAGAGTGACGCTCGGTAATTTTGTTGTAAAACAGCCCTGGCTCACGCATGCCTCGGTACCAAAGGTCTCCTGGACGATAAGGCGAAGTTGACCCGTTAGGAGGGTGTTTGTAAAACCCGTCTAGCGCGTCTTCGCCATAACCTCCTCGATATAAATTCTCATCACTCCAATTCTGAAAGGCACCTGCGACCGGATCTAACAATGCGTGACACACGGTGCAGCTAGGGTTATTCATCGTGGGGTTGTTAAGATCGCTTAGCGAGGCTTCGTCGGTCGGTCTCTGCGAAGACTTCTCGATATCGATGCCTAGGAAGTGATAGAACGTCCAGCGCGCGCGCGCGCGATTACGGTTAGTCGCCGTAGTAGGGTAGCGAGATAGGAACCCAAAGTCGGTCAGTAAGCCTGCGTGAGGAAAATCTTGTAACGGTTCGCCAAGCGCGCGATAGGTACTGTTGGAATTTTCGCGGAACTCCACCTCCTCAAGTGCGCCGGCATAGTAATAACCTTGTACCACAGACGGCTTGAAAATGTCGTCTCCTTCGTCTGGCGAAAACGTCGCGGTTCCCTCTAACCAGGTGTTCATCGTGCGGTTCATCATCATGTAATCTGCGGTTAAGATTTCCGAATAAGGCAGTTCATTCTCGATGACATAAGCAACAAGCTCTCCGCTTGTTTGCCGCAAATCGTCTTGTATCTGCCATTCGACAGTAGACCTCGTGTCGTTGACCGATTCCGCCGCCCTAAGGTTATGCAGCTTTAAAAAGTTGCTAAAGGAAGTGTTGAGTGCAGACCGTGTTCCCTCTGTGAGCAAGCGGTCGTTTACGCTGGTCACCACAAATTCCCTAAACGCGGGCCCTTGCATGAGATTACGTAGTGCGGCTCTAAGAGTCGCGTCCGACACGACCGCATTGCTTTCTTGCTCAGTAGGAAGTCGGCCCTGCATGAGCAGCGTCGCACGACGCAACTTGGACTCTCTGGGCTCCAGCGTCACCTCGGTCAAGAAGCTCGCCTGACGTGCGCGAGGACCATCGCTCGAACCGCTAAAGGCGTAATAGGTAGGATTATTCAACTCGTTGATCGCGGCGAGCACCCGCTCGAACGCCTGATACCCCTCGCTGTCTTGGCTCAGCTGCATGCCACCCGCGTGGGCTTCTCCCCCAGTGATTTTAGACAACAGCAACTCAGCACCTTTCTCCTCGACATACGCCGAGAGCGACGCGAAGTTATTTCGGGCCGACGCCGTGTTCGTGCGCTGAAACTGCAAAGAGGAATTCCGTGCAAGGCCGCCCTCAACATGGCAAAGGATACATTTTGCCTGAACCACAGCTGACTCGAGTTCCGCCTCGAAGGTCTCAGCCGCTACTGACGTGGTTTCGTCTGGCAGAACATCAGACTCAGCCACGGCTATCTGTGCTGGGTCGGGCGTAAACAATAGGCGTGATTCACCTTCGACCCCATAGGCCGAAAAGTAGAGGTAGCTGCCGGCCTCGGCCATCTTGCCATCTAATAACGTGAATCGATTTGTGCTCTCTAGCGTTTGGTTTGTCGCGAAGGGCGTGAGGTCTTCTACGGTGCCGTTCCAGGGAACGTAAGAGCCGTCTTCTGTGAGCTTAAAGAACTTACTGCCAGCAAAAATGACTGTGTAGACGCTTGCCCTAAGTCCGCGATGAGATTCCTGCGGGGCGAGCGCAAGAGAAAGCTCGATGTCGCTAGCGGTCGTGAGTGCGCTGGCCAATTGGCCTGATGTGACAGACAGTTGAAAGACACTGCTGGATGAGGTTCCGTCTGTAGTCGCTGAGTTGATCGTTGCGATCGGAGTCGTGGTCGCCGCGAAACTCGTCGTGACGAGCGCGAATAGCACGATTGCTGCAAGCGCGCGCGCGAGGATGACGGATAGAGCTTTGGATGTCTTCACCGAGCTTACCAAACTATTGTCGTGGGGCTTTCCATTTTGCAGAGTATTGTTACTTTTGCAAGCTTAAACGTCGAAAATTGGCGCGTTAAATCAGAGAGTTACTGCTAACAGCGCTGTGCTTGGCACGACAATGTACCGACTATAGACAACACTTTGTTGTTAATAAAAATCGACCGTCAGCCAGTGCGTTGTCTGGTACAACCTGTTTACACAATTTAGCTACTAAACGCGCTGTAACCGGAAGACAATAGAGTCACGTCCAGTTGATTTGCAGTGCAGAGACGGCGTTGTCTTGCGCCCCTTCGATAAAGCCTCTTATCGCCACTCAGCCCGCCCCACTGGGTTCGTTCTGTTACTTTTGACCTTTAGCGGCGCGCCGCAGCCTGTTTACCGCCCGCTGCTCGTAGCGCATGAGCTTTCGGTGCGCGTCGATCTTGAGCGTTAAGCGCCGCACCGGGTCGTTGTCTTTTTCCACCTCCTTATAAAGCAACTTCACAATGTACCGGCGCTCTCTGGGGGTCACTTTGACCTCGGGCGACATCCACCACCCAAGCAGCTCATCAATTTTCTCCATCGACATGTTAGGCATCCTGTCCTCAATCGGCTTCTCGGCGTACGCTGCGTGCTTGGCCAAAATAACGGAACGATTGGTCTGTAACGCGTCAATTAATGCTACTGCATCTTCATGGGAATAGCCAAGACGCCTCGCGTCATTAACGAGCTCAGCATTTAGAAGTGAGGGGGCGCGTTCTCCGTCGGATAAACTTTCGGCGAGGCCGTGCTTGTGCGCATTTTTTGAGGAGGCGTGTTTGCCGTGCTGGGACTTCGGTCCCGTCGACTTTAAGGCGTTTGCCCTATTGGCGAGCAACTTCGAGACGCTGGTCTTCATCGCTCTTCTTCACCTGCAGCTCAAGCTGCTTGATCTCGAGATCCAACTTTTTGTGCAGCTGGGGCGCGAACTTAGCCGAGTCGTGCGCCTGCATGAGGAGCCGGATGTTCTTGAACTGCCGTTCGATCAGCCGGTCCATTGTATCGATTTGGGGCAGGACCTCTCTTGACGCTTCCGCCCGGAGGGAGGCGAGGTTGTGTCCCCTCTCGGTCATCAGCTCATTGAGAGTAACGCGGGACTCAATGTCCGAGTTTGAGTCCGTCAATCTGCCAGACAGCAACTCGAACAGGTTTAGCCGAAGGTGCTGATCCACCTCCACGTAGCGTCCGCGCTTCGCGAGCGCGGTGGCCATTTGCGAGAGGACGAGGTTTTCTTTGTCGCGGCGGTAGACCTTGATCCACCAGAACGCGTCGGCCAGCTGCCCCACGAGCTCGCCCAGTAGGCCCTCCGGGTTATCGTAGCTCGCCAGCACCGCTTGCACGTGCTGCTGGTACTCGGGGGCCTGCTCGTAGTCCTGACCTGCAACCTCTTTATTGTTTGCCAAGTACGGCCTCCCGCTTGCTCAAATCTAGCGTGACTCCGGGGTTTATCAGGGGGTCGCCGGTGAATTGGATGCCGGCAGCTTCAAAGGACCTCTGTAGCCTCATCAAAACATTTACATTTCCCTGAGGAATTCCGCCAAGCATCTCATAGCGCCTAATTGTGGTCGCACCGACTGTGCTCCGGTTTGCAAGCTCACTGGCACTCCATCCTAGTAATGCCCTCGCAGCCTTGATTTGTTCTGCGCAAATCATTATATTCCTTAAATGGAATAAATTATTCCTATATTAGATTAATATATCTTTAACCGGGAAGATAACATGATTGAAGAACTGTTTGCGAGATTTGATGGCGCCTTTGCAGAAAATACCCTGAGGGCGTACCGCTCAGACTTCCGACACTACGAGGCGTGGTGTAAGGAGAACGACATCCCTCCCCTTCCGGCCCAGAGTGAGCTCCTCGCTAGATACGTTGATGAGCTTAGCCTCTCTCATAAGAGCGCGACCATCAGGCGACGGATCAATAGCCTGGGGACTGTCTTTAAACTGTCAAATAATGCTGATCCAACCAAGGATCCGGAGGTGGTGTTGGCACTCAAGCGGATGCACCGAAGGATCGGCCGACAACAATCTCAGGCGACTCCCCTCACCCGAGACGTATTAGATAGGTTGTTACTTCAGTGTGGCGACGATCCCCGAGGGCTACGAGATAAAGTCCTGCTTTTTCTGGGCTATGAGACGATGCGCAGGCGCTCAGAGCTGTGCCAATTTCGCTTTGAAGATCTTATCGAATCACCCACGCGAGGGCCCGTGATCAGATTGGTTAGATCCAAAACAGATCAAGAAGGTGTATCAACTATTATACCGATAAGTCTATATCTTCTCGGCCTAATTCATCGTTGGCAGGACGTTGCTGGCCTCTCTGGACCGATACTGCGCTCGGTTGATCGGCACGGAAAGATCGGCGATCGCCTGAATCCTGGCTCCATAGGATTGATCATTAATTCCCTCTACAGCAGTTGCGACTGTCACGACCCAGCGCAACTATTTTCTGGCCACTCATTCCGCGTGGGTGCTGCACTGGATTTGTTAGAAGCAGGAGCCTCACTCGAGCTCATCATGCTCCGCGGCGGCTGGCGATCAAGTGATAACGCAATGGGGTATTTGCGTAATTGGTGCCAGCCAGCGGTGTCACTGAATTAGTCTTACAGAGCCCAGTCCGCCATTCACACGCAGCTCTTTCGTTTCGCCTGCCATAATCGTGGCGGCGGTGAGTGAGGCTAAAATGCCGAGCGAGGCCTAAGGGCCTAGCAAATAAGGAAATAGGTCTGGCATCAGTGTAATCCCTAGAAAAAAGAGCAGTAAACATAATATTATCTCTTACCTTTGCGACAGAATATCCTAAGTTCCCCCTATTTTCTGAGGGCCGGCTTAATAGATACTTGAAGGTCGGTTAGATACTACAAAACATCCGCGCACAAAAAAGCCAGCCCAGTTGAGGGCTGGCTTTTCTTAGTTTTACTCTTTAGTCGTCAATCTGTATTGATTCGCCAAGCCCCTCTATCGAGACCTTCTCCTCTTTATTCGCTTTGTCCTCTTCAAGCGCTTGTTTCAGGGCACGCCCATACGCAATCCGTGCGGTTTTCAGTGCCGCCGCCCGTGCCTGGAGTCGTGCGAGTTCTGAATCTACAGACCTCAAGCTCCCTAACTGGGCCTTTGATCCGTCAGAGAGTGATTCAACACCGTCTTCGTTACCATCGATAGTATTAGTAGCGACGCGCGTCTCCTAATCAAGATTTATTTTTCTTGTAGCGCGATGACTTCGCGAGCCTTACCCTTCCAATCCTCTCCTGCAGATGAGGGTGCTTTGGGCATGATTCGCTCTTCCCAAGGTCCGACCCCAACCCGTTCGTAGAATCTCACGTCTGTCCACGCCATCTCCCCTGCTCGATAGTGTTTTATAGGCTTGAGCCCCGGATGGTCCAACCCGAAGGTAGTCGTGCTTATCAAGCAGCCGGGCGGCGTCTCATTCGCAATCTTTTGCGCCACTCTATCCATGAGCGAGCCGAAACATGTGCTGTAAATAAAAATAAGACTCGCCCCAGAGACATTAAAGTCAAACATGTCCCCCTGCTCTAGCGAGATCTTGGCGGGAATTGCCTTAATTGATTCCAACGCTTTATTAAGTGCGTTTTGGTTCTCACCGTTTTCTGAAATCTCCCCTTCCAACTCCGCTACTTCTGAGGAAATTGTCTCGCAAAATTTGGCGTACTGCTCCTGTGCGAGCCTGTGGCGGTAGGGGAGGAGCTCCACGCCCACGTACGAATCAAATCTTGTACTCAATGCGGCGGTCATGACCACCTTGCCCAGGCCGCTGCCGAGGTCGACAAAGCGTGACCGATCGCCACCCAGCTCGCTTACAGCCTCAAAATACGCTCTCAGCTCGTCGCTGCTCAGCTCGCCGTAGATCAGGCTGCAGTCGTCAATGATCCACTGCCTGAGATCCTCGTCCGAAATAGCCCTCAAGGCAGAATCAAGGCGCTCCGTAGTGAGAGAGTCACTTGCTTCAGACACGAGCCCGTGCCGTTGTATCCCAGGCGGCAACGGGCCGATAACCACATCAGCGTGCACAACGAGCCTGTCCAGAAGTGGCTCGATCATTTCCTCGTTTTGAGCACACGCCTTTAGGATGCGTCCTATATGAAGAAAATGATCCAAGGGAAGATCGCTAAGACTTCGTACCTGCTCACGACGATGAAATTGCCCCCCCTCTAGGCATGAAAGTGCCTCTGCCATTATGTTTGATAGGTCGATGGGGCTGTTTAACTGATCGCTCATTTTGCCAAATTACAAGGTTAATTATTAGTATTCTAGATAGTGGCGGATGAACATGGTGACACCACTCACTTAAAAGATCGATAAACTTTTGTAGCTAAAAAACCATCTTCATACGACTAAGTACCCACATACAAAAAAGCCAGCCCGGTTAGGGGCTGGCTTAAGAGTGAAGACCCCGCTCTATGAGCGGGGTCTTTCAATACTTGAGGGACTCAAGTACCCACTTAACATTAAGCTACAATGTCGATGTCTGTTGCGACTACTGAACCTACGATTGCTACAACCTTGTTGTCAGCCACATTATTCAAGGTGTCAGTATTGTCTGTCCATGCGTCGTCACCCAATACGTCTAAGTAAAGTATTCCAGCAACTTCATCGAAGATGAACTGACCAGCGTTGCCGGGGGTAGCATCTCCTGAGGCTGCATCGAATGATACAAACCCGACCGTAGTACCGTCATCTCCATCATCATATAGGTTTGCACCTAGGACAACATCTAAGTCTGCTTCCGATAATACGATCTTGTCAGTACCAGTAACGAAGCTTGAGAGAGTGTCACTACCATTATTCGCCAAGTCACCGTTATAGTAATCGACTGAAACAGAGTGCATTGACAAGTTCATATTGTCGTTACCCACGGTGCCTGTAGCTCTAACAGTGGTCGCATTAGCCACCAAAGTGATGTCCGCGGCTTGAAGGCTCGTAAAGGTATCAGACAAGTAGTAGTTGGTTTCAACTACATTGTCATCGTATCCAATAAAGTTAGCTAGTGACGTAAGCGTAGCCGCTTCAGTTATACTCATTGCCGTGTCATCTGATGCATAAAGCGCCGATGCACCTGTGATACCTGTAGCATCGATACCTGCTAATCCCGCAAGCATATTAGTTACCGTGTCAGTTATCGAATAACTAACACCCAACTTAGATAGACCCCTGTCAGTATTGCCGAGTGAGCCTAGTGCTTCGTCAACTGAAGCGCTCGTGTTTAGCGTAACAACATTAGCGTTCTCTACTAACGCCCGATCGGGCGCTCCAGTGGCATTTGCTGTATCAATCGCAGTTTGTACCGCAGTCGCAGAGTCAGTTATGGAGTATCCACCAACCAGGTTTGTTAGCTCAGCAATTCCATCAACGTTAGCGACTGTTCCGGCTCCAGATAGGGTAACCGAGCTTGCGCCTGTCACAGACGCATCAGCCACATTCGTAGCTACGTTTGCTGCAGTGTCAACGACCGAATAAGTCTCAGACGCAGAGTTATACGCTACGATGATCTTTGCTTGTGCAATATTCAGATTTCCTGAGACAGAGAGAGTCACGGTGCTCATGTCTAAATTACTGCCACCTGTCTGATTGATGACAACAGTAGTGTAAGAGTCTTCTACTGTCATCGTTGGATTAGAATCAGCTGCAGTGTTTGCATTTACCGTAACACCCTGAGCTACTGTCAAAGTACCCGTAACAGTAACATCCCCTGATAAATCGACGGCGGTTTCGTTTGCTGCCGACGTGACGTTGTCATAGGTATCAGAGATGGTGTAGTCACCAACTCCATTCCCGGCGACAGTGATGTTAGCGTTTGCGACATCTAGGTCATTCAGTTGAGTCGCTACAGCTGCAGTGACACTCGTATCAGTTACAACGACGGCCGAATTCGCGTCACCCTCTAATACTGCGGCACTTGCCCCAAGGATAGCTTCTGCCGTATCGCTGATCTGATAGCTAGTGGCTCCACTGTTAGTCGCGGCCAACAGTATAGTTGCCTGAGCAACAGTTGCCGTGCCACCAGTTGAATCAATGACAGTGGCGCCATTGAGAAGATCAGAACTCGCTGCAGCAAGAGCCTCTGCCGTATCAACAAGGTTGTAAGTACCGGAAATTGCCGCACCGTAATCAATGATTGCTTCAGCCTGGACTACGGTGAGGTTTCCATTACCGGTTATTTCAACAGCAGTGATGGTGTCGTTTGCTCCAAGAGTGAGTCCTACCACTGTCGCAGCTGCATCTTTGACAAGGGCGATAGTAGTAGATCCAGTATTGGCGGCTGCTAGGATACCTGCTGCCTGAGTACCATCGATACCAGCCGTACCAGTTACCGAGATATCACCTGCTCCCTCATAAGCATTAACGTTATTACCTACAGTTGGGTTCGCATCAACAGCCGTATCGACTGTGCTAATTGAGTAGGCGTTAGAGCCCGTGTTGGTGGCATCAGCTATAACTTCTGCTTGTGCCTCAGTCACCACTCCTGTTGCTGTGACGTCTACAGCGCCGTTCAAAATTCCACCTGCTGTCAAGTTCGCACCTGTGTCAGAAAGGCTATAAACAACGGTGTCTACCCCAGACAATCCATCAATAGTAGTAGCCTGGGCAAGAGTCGCGGCGTCACTTACAACAATGTGATCAGCTGCTGCCAGTATCGCGTTACCTCCTGTCAAGTTTTCAACCGTGTCTGTTATGGAGAGTGACTGATTCGCTGCCAGAGCGTTGTAATAGTCAGGGTTAGCCTCAAGATCAGCTACAGTTGCCTCAATCGCTACCTGTCCAGCCTGAATAACTGAGGAGAGAGCCTCGATCTCAGCCTTGGTACCAGAAACAACATAGGTTGAACCTGTTCCGATGACCTGAATATCAAGCGCCACACCGTCGTGTCCCGTGACTGAGGCTGCTGCGGTTAACGTAGCATCAGAAGCCGCAAGAGATGCCACGATGTTGGCATCATTGTCCTTAATGTTAAACACGTAGGTAGGATTATTTGATTCAGCCTCTAGGTCTGTTGCCTGCTGAATACTGATTGTTGCGTCAGTCAGAGTGACAGTTGTCGCACCAGCAATTCCTGCAGTAGCATCGGCAGTCCCGTCAGCATCACTATCTACCATCAAGTCAGTATAGCTATCAGTAAGGCTATAGGAACCAAGGTTGCCAACTGCGTTTAGAGTATTGAACTGTGCAACAGTAAGGGCATCAGAAGCTGTAACAGTCGTAGCATTATCTAGGACAGTTGAAGCTGTTGCCGCCAGGGCTGCCGCTGAGTCACTAATCGCTGCGATTGTGATGTCATCAGTTGCAGCGACTAATGTGGCTGCTTCAGATGCTGAAGCCGCATCAGAAGTGTCAGTAGTTGCATTTAGTGCTCTAGAAACAGAGGAAACATCCATCGTCAGCATATTAGCTACAGTGTCGCTGATATCTGTGACCGTAGTAGTGCCGGAGTTGGTGAGCCCTGAAACTCTGTCTAACTGGGCAATACTAATGGTGCCAGAGATAGTAATCGCACCAGCCTCGTTCAGTACGGCGTCTGAGATCGTATCAAATACGGCAGGAGTCACAGCGACGTCAAAGTCTACAGCCTTGGTAAATCCAGCGATTACATTTGCCAACACCAACGTGGTTACGTCATCTGAAACGGTAACGGTTCCTGCATTCTCAATCGCAGAGATTTGAGCGTCACTCAAGTTGGCATCACCTAATGTCGCTGCGTTTCCTTCAACGTCGTACGTTGTAGTACCAGAGTTGGTGGCACCGTCTAGCGCAACTGCTTCGGTTAATGAAGCTGCCTTACCACCGGTAACGGTTACGTTCACCGCATTGTCAAGTTTCGTTTCCACAACGGCTAATTTTGTAGCCGTGTCTTCAACCGAATAAACAGTGGACGTACCAAATGTGGTTCTATCTGAAAGGTTTGTAGCCTCACCGTCAGATGAGGCGTCAGTTACAGTCACACCCTGCGAATTATTAATCAAAGCAACGTTCGCGGCATTGACATTTACTGCAGTGTCGTTGATTAAGTAATTCGCATAGGGGTTGCCTGTAGCTCCGAATATTTTTACAAGGACAGCAACTGAACCAGTTACGGTGCCATTATCAGATACACTGACACTCTTAGCAGTAGCAATCGCAGTTGCACTGCCCGCGGTTATCGCTGCAGCAGTGTCAGTAACATCAAGACCAGTTACTGTAGCACCCGCAGTTTCTAAGGTTTCAATTTGAGCTACGTCAACTGCCACATCAGCCGTGAAAGAAAGTCCGTAGCCGGCAGTTCCATTCGCTGAAGACAGGGCATTAGCAAGTGCGTTAGCGCCTGTGGCTGCTGCTAGATTTGATGCAGAGTCCGTCACATCTCCATAAATTGTAGATGTTGTAGCGCCGTCCATGTTGTTGAACTTACTTGCTGTCATCGCGTCAGAAACTTCTACAACGGCAGCATTATTCAATAGGCTGGTTACCGCGCCATTTTCGTTGGCCTGGTTCGCACCTGTTAACAAGACGCCGTTCGTGTAGAAGTCACCGTATGAATCAACGACCGTATACGTTGTTGCTGAGACGACTGCAACAAGAGCGTTCACCTCTGCAATATTGCCCATTGTGATATCGTCGTTACCGTTTGCGGTTGCCTCATTAATCGTGATTGAAGTAGCAAATGACACGGCCCCTGCTGCACCAAGACCCCTAGATGTATCCAGTGCGGCTAAGCTGTCTGTTAGAACCACAGCGTCAACCGAAGCATAAGCTACATAAGTCAGATCTGCTTCGACGCCACCAACATCTTCCGATATCGTGACCGTAACCGCGTCGGTAAGGAGGGTCGCATCTTCAGCTGGCTTTACTACGACAAATTGACTATTCGTGTCTTCAATCGAGTACACATCATCAAAATTTCCATCCTTGATGAGTTGAGTTGCTTCTGCGAGTGACAACGCTGCATTAGCTGTGTAGGAAGTTGCCGCATTCAACACAGCCTTATCACCACCTCCGGCACTTGCGGTGTTCAGTGTAGCTGGTGCATCCGAAATCGTGTAGGTGAAATCAGTACCTAGACCACTCCCTAGAGTACCAGCGTTCGCAGCCTGCCCATCTATAGTTTTAATGTTAGCAATCGTCGCAGCCGTAGTCAGTTGGATTGTACCTGCATCCGTTACCACGTCTGTGTCTTCACCCCCAAGTCCTACTCCACCGCTGACAGCAGCTAGCACATTCGCTGTTGTATCATTGACGGTGTAAGAGCCGGCTGTCATGTCTTTAGTCAGTGCTGCATTAATAGTTACCGCCTGATCGATGGTCGCAGTATCACTAACAGTTACAGAGTTTTGGGCATCAAGGTCTTTGAATGTTGCTGCATCTCCGACTGCGGCAACGAGATTGGCAGCGGTATCTGAGATGTCGACTGTTGTATTATCAAGAGCACCTCCAGCCTTAGCCTCAAGTGCGACCATCTGCTCTACAGTTGCGGTTCCTGAAGATACAGTGATTGAATTTGCCTCGGCCGCTGCTGCGTCTGACAGTGTCAGGAGGTTTGCTACTGTATCGCTAATGACCAGGTTAGCGTCACTTACTTTGCTAGCGCCAAATTTTGCGACTAGGTTGTTTGCCTGAGACGCTGTGATAGTCGGGCTAGTAGTACTAACTTGAACTGTGTTATTGACCACAGCAGAGCTAGATGCCAGGACCAGAGCAATTGCATCATCAACATTGTATGCGGTCGCTCCAGTATTCGACCAAGCATTAGCGGTCAAAGCCTTAGACACAGTCAGATCATCGGTAACCGTTACGTCACCCGCCGCATCTGTTACAGCCTCCTGGTTGGCGTTAGCAGTTAGGTCAGCAAAGTCATCAGAGACAGTGTAACCACTGGCCAAACCTACCGTAGAGGCGTTATTAAATGCAACTACTTCTACGACATCAGTTACAGCAGTAGTTGCTGTGATCGACGTTGCAGTATCCATCTGGGCGTCGGTCCGGTCATTGTAAATGTTACTCCAGGTATCTTGAATCGCAAAGACCGCGTCCGCCTTGATACCATCCATAGCATCAGCTTCAGCCGAAGTGGCTGCATCCGTTGCAGTTACTGTATCAAAGTCAGTTCCTGCAGCCTGCTCCGAATAGTAGTTCGCAACGTTTGAAGATGTGTCAGTAACATTAATTGTGACGTCGCCTGCTACATAAGCGAAAGAAGAATCGTCAATAGATGCGTTTATTGCCGTAGCTTCCGCAGCCGTTGCTGCAGTATTTGCAGCAATGGTAGTTGCGCCTGAGAACACGGACAGTGGAGCGTTTGCAAGGTTAGCAGCGCTATCAGCTAGGTCATAAGTAGAAGTGAGTCCAAGAGCCAGAATTGCCTCAGCCTCAGCTACCGTGACCGCTGCAGCTGCGGTGACAGTTGCACCAAGCGTCGTCAGAAGCGCGGAATTCGCACTCATATTCTCCGTAGAATCAACAACAAAGACCGTCGCATTTGGAGCCTTCGCACCCAATGCCGCAAGCCCTGCCACATCAGACTGAATGCTGAGGCTGTCGCCAGTTCCAGCAGCTATCGTTGTTACATTGTTTATCTGGTCTTCAGAAAGCACTAACTTAATGTTTCCGCCTGCGCCGTTAGTTGCAGTAATGGACTTGATAGCTGTCAGCCCTAGGCCTGACAGATCGACTGTAGCGCCAGCGCCAGCCGAAATGGTTATTTCGCTGGAGTTCGCGGAGCCAGAGATTGAGACCAGTCCCGACGCGATGTAGGTCGAAAGGTTAGCAGAGGTGATGGTCACGCCTGTGCCGTCTAGCTCGAGGTTCTCGATGCCTACCATGTTGCCACCATCGACAACGTTGCCGTCGCCGCTGATGACCACCGTATCGGTACCAAGGCCACCGTCGACTACGTCGTTTCCGTCGAAGTCTGCAGAGGCAAAGACGATGCGGTCGTTTCCAGTGCCACCAGTAACAGTATCGTCACCCGCGCCCACGTTGATGGTGTTGCTGCCACCGCCTACGATAGTGATAGTGTCATCACCGGCACCCGAAGTAACAGTGCTGTCGCCTTCTGATACTACAGTGATGGTGTCGCCTTGTGCGCCAGACGTAATAGTCACGTCAGCGTCGCCCGCGTAGACAAAACCGCCGTCTGAAGTGACAGCGCTTGACTGGATAGTCACAGAGTTTGTGCCGGAGTCAGTGCCTGTAATCGCCATCTGATTGGCATTAGCTATCGCGTTGTTTGTCACGATCTCAGCAGCAGTGATTGTGAAGTCTGTCTGAGCAGCTGGTGCCGCCGAGGTATCGTTCACTGTGACAGTAGCTGTCTTACGGTTCATCGTAACCGTCAAGCTTTCAGCGCCTTCAGTTGTTACGTCGC
>Ga0209534_10002857_pt1 | contig 16793 bp, 12 predicted proteins | sample COG_07_FD_184751 | JGI IMG/M metagenome (GOLD analysis project Ga0209534, IMG submission 184751) | Pelagic Microbial community sample from North Sea - COGITO 998_met_07 (SPAdes) (version 2) | ecosystem: Environmental > Aquatic > Marine > Neritic zone/Coastal water | place: Helgoland, sampling...
GGGGGGGGGGGGACCGAAGGGGAAGGGGACTAAGAGGAAGAGCCAGAAGAAGACTACGGGACCTAATCTAACAGTAACACCAAATACACCACATACATCAATTATGTCTCGTTTATTATCAAAAACAAATAGATTTAATTCTAAAGTTAATCTTACTAAAAGGGTTGAGGCTGAAAACTTTGTACCACTTTTATCAGAAGACAAATCTAATCTTACTAAGAAACTTAATAAGACAGGATATCCACAATATTCACAAAAACTAAATTTAAAAACACAAACTGGAATACAAGGAGAAAAAACTAAACAAGACCAAATGGTTAAAATGAGGAAAAAATTTGGAGGGACAGCAAACATAATAAGAATAGGTTTTAATGATGTACTAATTACACCTAAAAATCCCTTATATAAACCATATACTGTAAAAATTGGTAAAGAATTTAATAAAACTTCATATGTTCTTAAATCTGTTTTTCATATTTCAAACCCACAATTTGTTAAAACATCAATATTAAATACAGTACCAATGATAAACTTATCTAGTTCTAGAGGCAGAGAACTAGCAGAAAATGTTTCTAAAAAGTTGAGGGAAACACAAAATGAAACTAATAATATTAAAAACAAGACTAGTTTAGAAATTACAGAATTACTACGGAAAACACCCACGCGCCCAGCACCACCTCGCCCACCACCTCCAACCTATCAACACACTAACAAACCTCCACAATATTCACCAAAACCACCTCCACCATCCACAAAACCACCATTAGTATTATCTCCACTAACCTATAGTGGTTCTACTGCTGCTTAACTTTAATAATAAATATCTTATTATTTATTTTAACGGAAACATTATAATCTAAAAAAATAATAAAATATATTAATAATACAAATAAATAATCTAATTAAATAATAAAAACAAAATAATCTATATAAAATGAAAAATTTACTTTATAAAAATGAAACATTTTATTTATGTGATGAAGAAGGGACTAAAGACGGTCAAACCTGTGTAGTTTCTAACTATACTCCCACAGCAAAAAATATGCCTCATAAACATAAAGATTTTAAAGAAAACATTATTGTTTATGCGAGACCCTCGTGTCCTTTTTGTATTGATTTTTTATCATTCTTAAAAAAAAATAATAAAAAAACACATCATTATGACAATTTAATTTATATTGAAGTAGATAGTCATAGCCCTAATGATTTATTCTCTAAATCAAATCTTTTAAAAAATTTAAAAAAAGAATTAGGATCTCATTCAACTGTTCCTATGGTATTTCATAAAGGTAAATTCGTTGGTGGGAATGATGAGAGCAAAACTTATTTTTCTAATCTTTAAAATGAACAACCCATGTTTAGATACTTTTTTATAAACTTAATTTTTTATAGTTTTAATTTTTTATCAAAAAGAGAATTCCAATCCTCAATACTTTCTTGTTCCTGAAATATCAAATGTTTTCTCATTTCAATATTTCTATTTATTTTATGCCTTAATTTTTCATTAATACCAATACTAGATGCCTTTTGTGCGTATTCTTCTGTTGATAGTGCACAACATTCTTCAAACATATTAGTGTAATTAGTGTGATTAGCATCTTCTACGTTTGACATTTTTTTATAGAGACCATTTGTAAATTGACCGTGTAAAAATTTACTAGGTAATGTAATTACTGGTATATTATAATCAAATGCGTCAAATGAGGTATTACACCCTCCAAATGGGAAAGGGTCTAAACATACATCACTAACACTAACCACATTAAGAAATTCATCTTTTTCAAGAGAACCATACCATTTTATTCTTTTAATTTTTTCAAGACCAATTGTATTTCTAATTCTTTCTAAATGATTTTTACAATATGGAAATGTATTTGATAATAATACAATACCGTTTGGATCAAGTTCTAAAATACGTGCCAAACACTTTTCAAATTCAGGGTTTAATTTATAAAATGTTTGAAGACATACATATAATCTATCTTTACTCGTAAAACCTAATTCTTCTCGTGTTTTAAATTTTTTTACTTTTTTGGGTTTGTCTTTATTTGTAGTTTGTTTTTGTGTTTGATTGGTAGTTTGATTATTAGGTTGTTTATTAATTTGGTTGTCTTCTTTATAATCATCATTATAGCCAATAAATAATTTATGAGGACTAATATAAAAGGTTCCTAAACTTTTTAAAAGTATAAGTTTTTCACTATATTGCTTTTGGACTTCTTCGTGAGGTAATGAACCACAAAAATACTCGCTAGAAACAAAATAATCTATTGTATCAATTCCACTTGTTTCACTATGTCCCCAAGTAGTAAGTTGTATAGGAGCAATACGTGAATAGGCTAATAACGTAGGTAATAATTTCATACCTATCTCTGGATACACTATAAAATCTAATTCATATTTTTCTAATTTCTCTCTAGCAGATGCTAAACTGTTTCCTAAATAAATATAATTTTCTTTAATCTTTGTCATAAATAGTTTTGCTATAATACCTTTTATAACTTCAAATTTATAAAAAGACGCAAAATAAACATCATATTTAGTTCTATCTAATTTACCTATGACACTAATTCTATCACGTAATACACTCGTATCTGTTGTAAAACTATCACTTACAAAACAAATTTTTAGTTTTTTTTGTGAGATGGGTGGTATGGGTGGAGTGTATTGATTATTATTATTTTGTTTAAGTATGATTTCAGCAATACGAGGACTAAAATAATTTACCCAAGGGCATATTTTTCTTATTAATTTAGAATACAAAGTAAGTAATTCAACATTATTTTTATCGTGATAAGAAAGGGCATAAGGCATACACGTTTGATTACTTAAATATACAAATTCAACTTCAGTTAAATATAATTCTTCTGGATAATGAGTATATAACCATTCTAGCATAGATTTATAATACTCTCTTAATTTAATTATTAGTTGCGAGTATAATGTTGTATTACTAAATGTTAAATTATTATTTACACTAGTATAATAAGGTATTTGTAAAAAAAACCATATGATTATATCTTTGGCTTTTAAATAATGTAAGGCTTTAAATAATCTTATATTCCATTCTAAATTATAAATTAAACCTTTTTCTATAAATAATTTATCTACTTTTGGTAAGCAATTTGCTACTATTTTTATAATATCAGGTTTTAAATGTTGAAATAATATACCCATTGGGGTATTATATACATCAAGTTCATGTGTTGTTGTTAATACTCTAATATTATTTATTAATTCTTTAAAAATAGATTGTAATTTTAAACGTTTTTCTTCTGGTGTTATATCAGGATGACGAACACTTACAATAGTATAAATATGTTGATTTATGTAATTTTTTAGTGAAAGTGTTGATAAATTAGTATTCATTTTTTCATTATAATATGTTATTTAATGTTTATTCTTTAATATTTAATATTTAATGTTTATAATTTTATGTTTAATGTTTATAATTTTATGTTTAATGTTTATAATTTTATGTTTATATTAAAATTAGTTCTAGAGACTATTTTTTTATTATAATAAATAAAATATTTATAAATTATAATAAATAAAATATTTATAAATAATAATAAATAAAGTAATACCCAGATAAAATATAATAATTATGGACAATGAACTAAAAAAAACTATCAGTAATGAACTAAAAAAAACTATCAGTAATGAACTAAAAAAAACTATTAGTGATGAAACAGAAAAAACTTATGATTATTATAAATCATTAGGTATTTTTGAAGATAGTAATTGTAATACTATTCGTACAAATGTGCCTCTAACAATAGCAACTTTAAAAGAGCACTATAAAATAAACTTAGACGATGAAAATAAAAAAACAAATACAAATATTTATTGTTATAAACAAAATGTATATAGTAATAATAATAAAAATAATAATACTAAAAAAAATAATACTATCATAAATAAAAAACACACACAAAAAAATATAAATAATACTAGTAAAAATAGTTATACTGTTAATGTATTAATACAAACATTATTAGATTATTTTAAATCTATCTATCCTGATAAAAAAGATAAAATACAAAAAAGTAATGATGTTAAAACTTTTATAAATAATAATAATAATAATAAAACAAAAGCAAAAGAAATTAACATTATACCTATATATTTAAAAGACACTAATGAAATTACTATTCTAGCATATATTATTACATTTAACCAACATAATATTACCTATGTATATGTGTTTTTAGTGTATGACTACTATAATACAAACTTACATTTTAATGATTTTATACCAATGATAAAAAAAAAAAAAATACTTAATAAAAAACTTAATAGTAAAAAGGCAAATGAAGATAGTGATAGTTATTGTGTTTCAGAAAAACATAAATCTGTTCATAAAAAACTTACAAATTTTCCTGCTGTTTTATTACATTTACTATTGAAAAGTGATAAATTTATATTTAAGAATGTATGTGATACATCTTTAATATTTAATACTATTGAAGAATATAATAGTGATAATAATAAAACATTAGATTTAGATGATAAAGACTATGAAAAAAAATTTACAATTTGCTCTGAAGGTTCAAATGATGGAGATGGTATGAATATGTTTATATGTCCAGATAATAAACCTTTTTATGACAATATTAAAACATTTTTTACTTCAGAAAAAAGAATATTTATTGGATTTATTAGAATTTTAAAAAAATCTGAATTACTAAGCATATTCGGAAGTAGTAGTGGTCATACTAATATGTTTATTATAGATAAAAAAAGACAAATAATTATACAATTTGAACCAAAAGGAGATACTAAATTAACAAGTTTAAGTTTTTATAATTTCAATCTTGAGAATACATTAAAACAATCTAAAATATTTACTAAAGAATTAGACCAATATACATTTTTAAATACATCAACATTATCCTCTATTGATGCTTATTGTTATAGAAAACTAAAGGCTGATATTTATTATTTAAATCAAAATAAAAATTCTAGTAATAATAAATTACCTTCAATTCAAAACCTTACATTTGCTCAAGGTTGTAGAATTAGTAGTGATATTGTTAAAACTTGTACGGATAATAACTGTCAAAGTTATACATTTTGTGGTGCCTTATTATATTGTTTAAATCCTGATTATATTGGACATCCTAAAAATTTAGATTTAGATAAAAAAGTTAAAGATAATTTACCACTATTATTATTAACAAAATATGGTGTTACTTATGAAAAAGTTGTAGAATTTAGACATTTATTAAATGACTTTCTTAAATCTATAGCAAAACAACAAAATTCTATGCAAAATATTAATAATGGAGGAGTTGAGGGTGAAGGTGATGGTGATGGTTTGGTAATTACTCCAAATACTTCTTCTAATATTTATGCTAGTAGTAGTAATAATAGTAGAAGAAGTAGTACTAGTAGTGGTTATGGAACACAGCCTAAAACAGTTAAAACAGAAGAAGAATTATTAATCGATAATTATAATAACAAAAAAAGTTTTTTTATGGAATTAATTAAAAAAGATAAAAATAAAACAAAATCTATTGTAGAACTTGAAGATATTGATGATAATTTTAAATCAAAATTATTAAATGAAAATTCCACATTAACTATTAATAATAGAGAAAAAATTAGTATGATGAGCAAATATATAATTTCACGTGATAATGATAATGGTAAATTATTATATGGATATAAACATAAACATTATAATAAACCATTTTATAAAAGCAACGATACTTTAACAACATATCTAAACGATATTATATATGATTGTACTCGTGCTTCTTTACAGAATTCTATGTGTGATACATCAGGTATTATTATTAATCCAAATATAATCGAAGATGAAATGATACTTGAAAATCTACAAAAATATTTATTTATGTTTGATAAACAAAAAACTATAAATATTTTTTTAGAAGTTTATAACTTATTAAACAAACCATCTATAAATTATATAGAATATGAATTACTTCTTAAAAAAACAAAACCTATACCTATACCTATACCTATACCAAAAAAAAATAACTTATCAAAAAATTCAATAATTAAATCATATACGAATCGTAATAGTATTTCAATAATTAAAACAAGTAATAATGATTATAACGGTAATAATAATAATAATAATAATAGTAATTATTTAGATAAATTAAAAAATAATATGGTAAATAAATTAAAATATATTATGTATATATTAGGTATTGAAGACCAAAAACATTTATTAGAATATATACCATATTTTATGTTAAGATTAATTGAAAAACAATCTTTTACTAAATATTATCCACAAAAATATTTTTTATATTGTGATGAGAAAAATAAAGATTTTGTAATTAGAATAGGTAAAATAACTAAACAAGTCGCATCAATATTTAACCCTGAAGTTTATAAAGATTTTGCTACATTTACAGAAATTATTGATAAGAAAAATAATAATGATTATTCATATACTTTTATAGAAATTGATGAAGACAAAATATTACACAAAAACTAATAATAATAAATAATTGGACATAATAATAATAATTATATTTTTTATTTTTTATCTAGCATAATTATATTTTTTATTTTTTATCTAGCATAATTATATTTTTTAGATTTAATTATTATGTTTATATTTTAATTTGTTCTGGATACTATTTTTTTTTATCTAGATAAAAATATTTTTATATAGTATAATTATAGTTTTAATAAAATATAATAATTTATAATGAGTAATAAAACTAAAGTTAAATTTTTACTAGTTAAACCTATTTTAACAAAAGAAGAAATAAAAGAAAAAGAAGGTGATTATTTTGATGAACATCATTATACTAAACATAATAAAGTAATAACTACTGATACTGATGTTTATGGTTTAGAAGAAGATGGAACTAAAAAACTATTATTAAAATTTAGAAAAAATGTGATACCACAATCTGTATGTAGCAATGCTTACTATGCTTTAGACAAACACGCCCGACATAAAAATTCTAATAGAGGTGCTGCCGCAGGTAAATTATCATTAAGTAAATTACCTAATCACGTTGGTGAAATTATTAAACAAGATAAATACAGAGTTTTTTACAAAACTAAAAATGGCACTGTCTCTAGAGACAATGTTAGTAATATTGCTCAAAGTAATATAGCAGGATATTATGATAGACCTGATAGGAATAATTATAATAAAGTAAATGAGAAAAATAAAACACAAAAAAAAGAAATACCAATGTGTAGAACTACTCAATTTACTAAAAAAAATGTTGAAAAATGGAAAAAATCAATTCCTTTAATAGAACATGCAGATAGATTATTTAAATATTTAATCCCTGATAGACATAAAATACAATTCGAAAGAGCAACTAAAACCCCTGAATTTCAAATTAATAATACTGCATATAGCACAATTACAATAAATTATAATTGGAGAACTGCCGCTCATTGTGATAGTGGAGATTTAGATGAAGGGTTCGGTAATTTAATTATTTTAGAAAAGGCAAAATCAGAAATTAATGGTGATAGTGGTAGTGGTTTTAAAGGTGGATTTTTAGGTTTTCCTAGATGGGGTGTTTGTGTTGATTGTCGTCAGGGAGATTTTTTGGCAATGGATGTTCATGAATATCATTCTAATACACCTATTGATGGTGATGGACGTTTAAGTGTAGTTTGCTATTTAAGAAAAAAAATGATACAGTGTATGAAAACATAATTATTAATAATTATACTTATAAATAATAATATTTATATATTATAAAAATAAAAATTATTTAAAAAATATAAAATAAATAATTAAAAATTATTTAAAAAATATAAAATAAATAATAAAAATTATTTAAAAAATATAAAATAAAATTTAATGTCTAGAAACAATAAAATGAATATGAGACTAATTCTAGCAGATATAGTTCATTTTATACATATATTACTAATATTATTTGTATTAGTTGGTCCATTTATTTTACCTAAAAAACATTTATATTATTATATTATATCAGTTATATTAATATTTATGGATTGGAATGATTTAGATGGTCAATGTATATTGACTAGAATAGAATATTGGTTAAGATACAATCAATGGTATAACCAAGGTTCTCCTAGTGAAGGCGGACCTGAATTTTTTAGACATATTTATACTAAACTAACAGGTCATCATATAACATCATTACAGGCTGATAGATTAAATAATTTTTTATTTATAGGAGGTTTATTAATAGCATTTGTAAGATATAATAGTTAAATAAGTTATATTTATAAATAAGTTATATTTATAAATAAGTTATATTTATAAATAAATTATATTTATAAATAAGTTATATTTATAAATAAATTATTTTTTAATTTTCTTCATCATCAAGTAATTCTTCTTCATCAATAGTGTCTATATCAGTACAATCTTCTCTTAATTTATCGCCTTTTAATAAGAGAGATTTATTTTTAAATTTAGTAATATACATATCCATATTACTATCAATATATTGATATTCCATTGCTACAAATTGACATCCACATTCGAATGCTTTTATTGGATTATAATTTGTATTAAAAAAATCACCTTCTATGTGTGGAACAACTATTGTTAAACCTTTTTTATTAAAATCTATTAATTTTTTTTCATTAAATCCTGGTTCTTTTAGTTTAGAATAATGAATACGTTGAAGATTATGATTTGGATTATTATCAATATTATCCCAGGAATAATTTATAATTTCTTCCAATCCACTTCCTTGAAAACCATCGCTAGAAAAGAAAACTACTTTTCCCATTAATTCACTTATTTTTATATCAGCCATATCATCACTATTTTGATAACCGTAATCATTAGGCAAAAGACGGTCTCTAAAATATTTAGTTATTAAAAATCCAATTAAATTTAAACAACTTAAATTACTATTTGTATTTAAATTTAATCCTATGAAAATAGGGTCATCAGGGTTAAATACACCTTCTTTACCATCATGAACTTTAAAAGCATTTTCAGCAATAATTTGAAATATATACTCTAATGGTGTATCAGAAACCATCATTTTCCATTCACCTTTTTTATATCCCATACTAACAACTGGTATGGCTTTATCGCCAAATACACTATTAAATACATTAAATTCTAAATAACGTGCTCCGCTTTGTAAAAGTGATAATACGATTTTTTTACTTGTATAATCATACATTTGATATCCAGAATGAGCAGCATTATACGCACTGGCAACATACATATTACCTAATCTTAATTCACCAAATTTAATATAATCAACTGATGTAATACGTTGAAACCCTTGATATACCATCATTTTGTCTATTGTTCTACCAACCCGAAAGGATTCTGAAAAAAAATAAATAATTAAACATATAATTAATGCTGATGTAATACCAAGTAATAATAAATAATTATCCATAATAATACTTCCATACTCAACCATTTCTTCTTTTGTTGTTTTAATTGTTTCATTAGACATTTGATTACTTTGATATTTATCTAGTGCATTATTAATAGATACTTCTTTTTTTGTTGTATTTACATTTGTTTTTATATTTAATGGTGTGTTTGATTGTGAATTAGATGTTTTATTATTTTTTATAGATGTATTTATCATAGTTGAATTTTTTTCTAGTGATGGTGAATTTATTAATGATATATTATTTTTTTTAGTATTTAAATTATTTGTTAGTGTATTTTTTTGAGATACATTAGAATTAGACATTTTTATTATATTATTATTATATTATATTATTATATTTTTTATTATGTTTAATACTAATTTTTTTATTTATATTTTTATTTAATAATTTTTATTTATATATTTTTATTTATATATTTTTATTTAATTATTTAAATATTATATATATTATAATAATATAATAATTAAATAATATATTTTTTTGTTAATATGTATAATTCTGTTAATAATCCTACTACTACTGGATATTCAAATCCTACTACTACTGGATATTCAAATCCTACTACTACTGGATATTCAAATCCTACCACCACTGGATATTCAAATCCTACTACTACTGGATATTCAAATCCTACTACTACTGGATATTCAAATCCTACTACTACAGGTTCAATTCCTTATACTACACAACCTGTTATGAATGATATTACACAATTATTACCTAATATATCATCTGAAACTATTGTTTCTCTTTTAAATAGTGGTGTTGATTTAATGAAACTTTATTCTGATAAAAATTATATGTCAGAAAAAGGAATGAACTTTGATTCAGAAATGAAAAGTCCTTCAACTAATATATATCAAAAAAATTTTTCAGGAACTTCTAATGTATATTCACCTTATTTATATTATAATAAAAATAGTAATGGTAATGAATTACCTGAAAACATAAAATCTGTTTTAGGAGCAACAACTACCACTAGACCAATGACTACTATGGGTAATACAACTACAACTAGACCAATGACTACTATGGGTAATACAACTACTATGGGTAATACAACTACTATGGGTAATACTACTACAACTATGGGTAATACAACTACTATGGGTAATACAACTACTATGGGTAATACAACTACAACGCGTCCATCAACTACGGTAGGTTCTACTACTACAACGCGTCCATCAACTACGGTAGGTTCTACTACCACAACACGACCCTCAACGACGGTAGGTTCTACTACCACAACACGACCATCAACGACGGTAGGTTCTACTACCACAACACGACCCTCAACGACGGTAGGTTCTACTACTACAACACGACCCTCAACGACGGTAGGTTCTACTACCACAACACGACCATCAACGACGACAGGTTCTACTACCACAACACGACCATCAACGACGGCAGGTTCTACTACCACAACACGACCATCAACGACGGTAGGTTCTACTACTACAACTATTGCTACTACTACCACCGGAGCACCAACCACCACGTCACAACAGTTAGAGTATAAATGGATTTTTACAGATACTGGATTAGAATATGATATTAATGATCCGGATGAAAGTTTAACTAATATGGTTGATAAAGGAGAAGGTACTACAATTGTCATTAATGGAAATACATATAAATATGGTAAAACTAAAGAATTATTTTATAATAGAAATTACAATAATCATTCATTTTATAATTTTGTAAAAATACAGACTAAATACACTACACCTGGAGAATGGAGAGAGTTAAATTATGTGGCTTTATTAAATTAATAATTTACTTACTTAAAAAATACATCATAATATCATTAGAAAACAAACTATTACATCTTTGTTTTAATATAATATTATCAATTTCTTTTAATGGTATATTGATATTTGATACTATATTTTTACTAATTAATTTTAATAATAAATCGTTATTTTTATACTCTTTATTACAACCTAATATTATTCTAGGTATAGTATTTTTATTATTTTCATTTCTATTGTTAATGTATCCAGAATACTTTATATATCTCAATACCTGTTCTATAAAATCAATACCATCACAATACAATGGTTTAATTTCTTTTATTGTATTAAAAAAATGTGATGTCATATCCAAATCTTTAGCAATAGATGTAATATAAGTTGTTGGTAAAAAATTATTTTTAAATTCGGGATATTTACTTACTATCATTAATCTTAAAACCTCAAGTTGTTTTAATTCATAATCTTGATTTCTTTTTAATAATACTATATTTTTCAAATAAGCATCATATTTTTTATTACTATTACTTTGAATACCATTATTGTTTTTATTAGTATTAGTATTATTAGTATTAGTATTAGCATTATTAGTATTATTTTTATTTTCATTTTTTAAAATAGTATCTAGAGTATCTTTTTCTAATACTTTAATAATTGTATATCTTTCTATATATAAAGGTTGTATAATAGTATCTTGTAATAATAAATCTAATAAAATATAAGTTGAATTCATATCACCATTCCAAAATATGTAAGTAATATTATTAGTAGTATTAGTATTGTGAGTGTGAGTATTTGTATTATTTAAAATAGTTAAATTTGGTATTCCTTTAATGACTTCACAAGGTTTATAATAAGTTTGGTTTGATGTTTCTTTAGTATTGGTTAAATAACGATTTGTTAAATATGTAAATGTTCCTAATCCAACAAATGATAATCCAGTCCATAAATGATTTTTATTTAATGTTAAAGTTATTAAATCCATAGTAAATAGATTTATTATTTATAAAACTAAATATTATTATAAACTAAATATTGTATAAAACTAAATATATTATGAAAATAAATATATATTTAATATAGAATTAATAAATAATAAAAAATCTAAATACTTATTAATAGTGATTTAAATTTATATAATAAATTAATAAATTTATAACTTTATAACTGTATAACTTTATAACTGTATAATTTTATATTAATAATTAACAAAAATGAGTAATAAAAATGTAAATTATAAACATACTAGTTTTATACACGAAAATTATTGGTTCCAAGATTTACCAAATACAATTTTTAATTTAGATTATGCCTTAAAGATATTCCCAGAACAATCTATGACTTATCCTGAAAAAATTAATTCCCTTGTTCGTTTAAGTATCTATTTAGGTCTTATATTAGGTCTTTTTTATTCTAATTATTTGTATTTATATATACCTATAATTACAATGTTAATGACTTATTTATTATATATTTTCCGTTTAGAACACGTTGAAAATACATTAGCACAAAAAGGTCCTCATTCTGGATTAAGTCATTTAAAAAATAATAATAATAATGTTAATAATAAGTTAAACAATAATTCAAATACTAATTCAAATATTAATTTTACAAAAGAAGAATTAAAAAAATTACAAAAAACATTAGGTTTAAGTAATGAAGATTTACGTAAAAAAGGTTTAGATTTAAACACTATGTCAGGAGAAGATTTTCAAAATGTATTAAATATTAAAACCTGTTCTAAACCATCAACCAACAATCCATTTATGAATGCTTTAGTTTATGATAGTAGAACAAAAGACCATTCTTGCGACCCCATTAACCCTAAAAATCAAGAACAAATAGAAGACGAATACAATAAATATTGTATTAAAGATATAAGTGATATATACAATCACAATAGTGGGCGCCGTCAATTTTATACAATGCCTTCTACTACTTATCCTAATAACCAAGAAGGATTAGCCAACTGGCTTTATAAAACCCCACCTACGTGTAAAGAAGGGAATGGGGCTCAATGTGTTGCTAATTATTATACACCATTAAATTCAAGTCTTCTTACTCCTGGTTATGGTTCATCTATTTAGATAAATATATAATTTAACTTATTTTTTTATTTTTTTATTTATTTTTAAATTATTTACACTTACAATTACATTCTGTTTTACCTGTTTTACCTCTTACACCTTCGATACCGCGTGGTCCTTGTCCTCCTTGCTTACCATCGTGTCCTGTTTGTCCTCTATCGCCTTCTTCTCCTTTATCACCTTTATCGCCTTTATCACCAGTTGGTCCTTGCTTACCAATTGGTCCTTCATCACCAGTTAATCCCATTTCACCATTACGTCCTTTATTTCCTGTTGGTCCAATGGCTCCTTGTTCGCCAATAGGACCTTGAATACCATTAGGTCCTTGAATACCAATAGGACCTTTATCCCCTTGTTCTCCTTTTTCACCTTTATTTCCAGTTGGTCCAACATTTCCTTGTAATCCATTTTTACCTATTATACCTGTTGGACCAGTATATCCTGTATCACCCATAGGACCTTTATCTCCAATAGGACCTTTGGGACCTATATTATTAGGATTTTCTCTACATAATTTAATCATTACATTTTCTAATTCTACTTTATCTATTGCTATTGATGGGTCAATTCTAGTTTCAATCGTATTTATTTTTTTTTCTAATGTAGCGATTGTTTGACAAGAAGTATTATATTTATTCATCAAAGCAATATGAGATGCTTTTAATTTATTCATTTCATCATTTAATTTATTTATATTTTCAAGAGATTTATTTAATAGTGTTGCTAAAGTATCCATTTTTTTAGTAAAAAGATAACAAAAATATCTTAAACTATAGTATGTAATAATAAAAAAAATTATAAAATTAAGCGATTATAAAACACTACTAATTTGTTCTATATATTTATTTAATTTTGTTTCTTTCATAGAGCAATAATTCATTAAGTTATCATAGATATTTGTTTTTTCTTCTGTATGTTGCTTACTTTCTAATTCTTTATATAAATTGATTACAATATTAATTTCACGCTCATTCCATAATCCATATAAAAATTTATGTATGTCTTTTAATTTATTAATATTAATCGTTTCTTTTGTAGGTTCTTGATAATTTTCTTTTTTTATTTCTTCTTTAGTTTCTATTGTATTATTATTATTAATAGTATTTATACAATTATAATCAGTAGTTTCATTTCGTTGTTTATTTTTATGTTTATTTTTATTAGAAGTATTTGTATTATTACTTGATATATTAGTATCATTTGATGTATTATTCGTTGTATTAGTATTATTAGTATTATTTATTGTATTTGTATCATTTGTTGCTATAGTATTATTCACATCATTATCATTTAATAACTCATTTGTTAATGTATCAATATCTAATGATTTTATTCCCATTTTTGCGATTAATGTAGCATTTTTTTGCATTAATATAATAATATAGTAATCTAGAGTATGTTGAATTGTAGCATATTCACTATAAGCATTTTTTAACATTTTTAAACCAACAACGGCATTATTAAAAATATAGGTCATATCATTATTTTTATCATTCCAATACCATTCAACACTTTTTTGTATAGGTAAATATAAATTATGTAAATGCTCTCTATTATCACCATACATAAATCTTATAATACCTTGAACATACGTTGGTGAATTAAAATAAAGACAATTATTATGAATACTTATTTTTGTTCCAGCATCAAGAAAACGTAATAGTGATAACTTAATTAAACAACTAAATGGGTCTATTATTACATTATGCTCTGTTTTTTTATGAAATAAAGACTTTAATCCCTGTATTGCTCCTGACGCTATTATATCATTCATTTTCAATTATTTGCTATTATTTTTATACTTTTGCTATTATTTTTATACTTTATGTATTTAATTTAAATAACTTTTAAAAATTTATTTTTATACTTAAAAAATTGATTTATTTATAATAAAAAAATTGATTTTTATTATTTATTGGTATTAATAAACTATAAAGTTTGTGTTAATTCATAAATTCGTTAAATTAATAAAATGAACCCTAATTATAACAACTTACAAAATATGATGCAACAACAAGGCATTCAAGGTATTCAAGGTATTCAAGGTATTCAAGGTATTCAAGGTATTCAAGCAATGCCTCAACAACCATTTATTATTAATAATCAGGGACAGTATATTCCTGTAATGATGATGCCTGGAAATCAACAACAAATACAACAAAATCCGTTTATGGTTATAAATCAACCTCAAAATATGATGCCTTTTCCTGTGGTTCAGAATCAACATCCTCAATTTATGAATGTTGCACAAAATCCTTTTATTATGTTGCAACAGCAACAACAACCTATTATTCAAGGTAATCCTAATGGTGATAATAATGATGCTATTATTGCGAATATTATGGGTAATGTTGCTTTAAATCAGCAAGATAATCCACCTAAACCTAAAAAAGATAATTCATTTAATCCTTCTAAAAATAATAGTAATGTTATTAAATCAATTGAACCATTAACAGATAATGAAGCACATTTTGATGCTACTAATTTTCCTAATGAAAAATATAAAACAATCACACTTAATGGTAAAGAACAAGAACTTGAGGCAAAAGATTTAAATAATTATACTTTAGAAACAGGACACATTATTCATAAACATAATATAAATATTAATCAAAATAATATGAAAGGAAATGCGAGTATTTATGTTAGGTGTAGTAATCCAAATGGTATTAGTATTGATACTCAAATGACAGCATGTTTAAACTATGCTAAAGAAAAAGATTTAGTATTAAAAGGTGTTTATATTGACGATGGTGTTAGTGGAAGAAACGGTAAAAATTTAAAAGATGGAGAGATTGGATTTTGGAAAGAACATATTGATAATAATTCCAATTTACTTATTTATTCAGCAGATAGATTAACAAGGCATTTATTTAGTGGATTACTATTTCTTAATACAATGCAAGAAAAAGATATTGATGTTCATTTTGTAAATAATAAAATTATTTATAATAAAAGTATTAGTGCTATGAATAAAAGTTCTATTCAACAAGAATTACAAACTGCTGAAAAATACAGTAATGATACTAGTGAAAAAATTAAAGGAACAATAAATCGCTTAAAAAATGAAGGTAAATATATTGCTGGACGTGTTCCATATGGTTATAAACGTATTAAAGTTGATGGACAACTAAAACAAATCGTAAACTCTATTGAAATGGATACAATTAAACTAATTAAATCAAGATATAATAAAATTTGGAATAAATTTGATGACTATTCAAATGATATTCCTAAAAAAAGTCAATATTATATTATAAAATATTTAAAACAATGGTGTGATAATCAACATATTAAAGATAGAAATCAAACTTATTTTACAGAAAGTCGTATTAAAACTATTATTTATAACTAAAATTATAAATTAATTATTATATAATTGTAAATTTTATATTAATTATTATATAATTGTTATAATTTATATAGAAATTAATAAAAATTGTTATAATTTAAACCCTTAAATGTATAAAACGGTTTATTATTTTTTTCTCAAATTCGACTTCATCACTAATAAATTTTTTATATTTTGACCAATATATATTATAATTGTTATTAAAACAAGGTATTAATTTATCTTTATCTAAAAATA
>Ga0209534_10002882_pt1 | contig 16711 bp, 15 predicted proteins | sample COG_07_FD_184751 | JGI IMG/M metagenome (GOLD analysis project Ga0209534, IMG submission 184751) | Pelagic Microbial community sample from North Sea - COGITO 998_met_07 (SPAdes) (version 2) | ecosystem: Environmental > Aquatic > Marine > Neritic zone/Coastal water | place: Helgoland, sampling...
AACATTAATTAGCACTCTTGTTATCAGTTTAACGAACATGAAGTGGTTGTTACATAAAAACATGAATACTGATAGCAAATACAAATTTAAAAATGCTGAAAAACCGGTATGGATGTACGTTGATCCAACGAGTAATCTTACTAACCTTATGGGTAGCATAGCTTACATCTTTTTGGGCATTCTCTTTGCATTAAATCTTGGTATTACTCCAATTCCATACTTGATCGGGTTGGTTTCTTTCTTCAGTCCGCTCTTCATGTCTGCCATTGTTGCAGGCGGTAAAAAGGACGAATTAAAGAAATACGGGTTCAAAAGTTCCATCAAGGGTCTTATTGAAACGAAGATGACCATGTTTTCATTCCTTTTCGGGCTCGTGGTAATTAATGCGACGGCGAAACACGGAACGACACCTGCTGTTATTATGGTATCTATTGCGACTGCATATTTTCTTTATCGTCAATACAAAGCCGAAAAGGTCCCTCCCAAGACATCGACGAGCAACATTGTGGAACCAGTGCAAAACAAAAGGTTTTGTCCAAAACCTAAAATGACTAAAAAAGAACTTATGGAAATGGAGCGTGACAAGATGGATTTAGGAGAACGTTTTGAAAACGAATCGGTTATAGACAAAGTTAAGGAACTGAAAAATAAGACGCAAAGTCAAGCGATGAGGAAAAGCGTGCTAGAACCAGAACGTAATATAGATAAGGTGGACAAAACAATTACACCTATAGATTTGCCTAGTCCATCACAGGATATAAAGGTTGAGACAGAGTTAGAAAATAATAGCAAAACTACTACATCACCTGTTACAGAACCAACTAACCAACCAAAAGGAAACAGCGAACCAAATAACGATGTGGTAAGTAAGGGTAGTGTAAGTATAACTAATCCAACTTCTATACAAGAACCCGGTATAGATTCTGTTGATACACCAAACACAACGACCATACCGAGTGTCAAAATCGAGGATGTTTCCCCCAACAGCCAAATTGAAGAAATAGATACCCCCTCACAAAGTGTCTCTACTGAACAGCCCCAAACACCAACACAGAAAGGCGGTTCAAACATAACAAAACGGGAAAAACTTTTGGAAAAAAAGCTTACGGACATGCGGAAATCAATCAAAAAGATTTGATTACACGTTTGAATAATAACATAAAGGTAACTCGTTTATGTTATGTAATTATGTGTGAAGACAAAAGCAGGATTTATCATCTAACGGCTGACTATAAAAAGTCTACGTATCAAACTGAACAATGGAATAATGTGTTGTCTAATGGGAAACATGTCCGTTTTGAAGTAACAAATTACTTCTATTGGGGAACATTTGAAATCGAATTAACAGACAAAGAAAAGGAAGAAATATTGAAAAAGAAGAGTATTATATTGAATGATTATGCAGGGGTTTCTGTAGAAAGTTTGGATGATGGGTGTCATTGTTCAGACGAGATTTATAATAAAGAGAGTTTTACGCCAGAAGAGTTGAAAGAAATCCACCGCCTTCTTTATTTAGACCCTGATGATGAAGAATCTTACACAAGTGATTGTGACGACACAAATAACGATATATTAGAACAAAATGGTTGGTCAATGGACGATACGATTTATGGAATCGATACTGGCTGTGAATTGGAATGTATAAGCGGTGAGGATGAATGAGCATTTCTCAATTTAGATATGTTCTGCGTTAAAAGTATATAAAACCTTTTGTATAGTTGTAATATGGCATCACAAGATAATGACAAACCATTCGTTAGTTTATGCACCCCTACGTTCAATAGGAGGCCATTTTTTTCCAATTTGATAAGATCTATTGAAAACCAGACGTACCCTGTCTCTAGGATGGAGTGGATTATCATTGATGATGGAACGGATTCTATTGAAGATTTGGTGAAAGACATTCCATATGTGAAATATTACAGATACGAAGAAAAGATGAAGTTAGGTGAAAAGAGAAACGTCATGCACACCAAAGCAACTGGAGACTTTATTGTTTATATTGACGACGACGATTACTATCCACCCGAAAGAGTAAGTCATGCTATTGAGACACTTCAGAAAAATCCTCAGGCTATGTGTGCTGGAAGCAGTATCATGCACATCTACTTTAAACATATTCAAGAAATGTGGCAGTTTGGGCCCTATGGACCCAATCACGCTACAGCCGCGACTTTCGCATTCCGCAAAGAGCTTCTGAATGATACCTGCTACGATGATTTTGCTTGTTTAGGCGAAGAAAAAGCATTCTTGAAAGAATATACAGTCCCCTTTGTACAACTTGATACATTTAAGACCATATTGGTATTTTCTCATACTCAGAATTCTTTTGACAAGAGGGACCTTTTAAACAATCCGAACGAAAAATTTGCAAAGAAATGTGACGTTAAAGTAAGTGATTTTGTCACAGACAAAGACGTACTTCAATTTTTTATGAATGATATCGACGATATTTTAACCGAATACAAACCAGGAGATCCTTCCAACAAAAAAGACGTTGAGTTCTTCATGAAGGTAACCAAAAAGGTGAGGGATGAAATGTTTGCGGCTATGAAGAAACAGCACCAAGATATGCAGAACCAAGCTAACCAACAATTTGGTCAACTACATACACAACATCAGCATAACGTAAAAGAATTGGTGGATAAAAACAAGGAACTCACAGAAGAATTGAAGACTACAAAAGAAACAACTACCTACATCAAAGATAAGATCAAGGCACTACTTGTTGAATTGGTTGATTGTAAATCAGAACTGAAACGAATGAAACTGGGTGTCGAGGAAAAGCTTGACAGCGAAGCATAGAGTATAATGTATCTTTCAACAAAGATATATTATTCGTATTTTATACATCAACACATGTTATCTCTTCTATAGGGTCTATGTTTTTGATGGACCTGTCTAAATATCTGAATATTCTTTTGATGTCGAGAGTAGTGATATTGCAGTTATCAAATATTTCAACGAGTTCGCTGTTGTCTATTTCATCCGAGCTGTTTTTCATGCTGTAAAAGAAGGAATGTAAATCTTTTTTGTCCATTCCAAGTTGGTGACACAGAAGCTGAATGAATGTCGAGTTGTTGTATTCAGTAGAGTATTTAGTGAGAACCTTGGTGAACCGAACCTCGGTTGGATTGTAGGTTGGTTTTTTGCGAATATTGTGTTCCAAAAAATACTCGTGATAGATTTTATTGCTGTAGAACGTTTTGATAATAGAGCTCATCTCGTTAAACTGCCATATTTGTTTTTGAAATGTAATGCGATCAATGAAATCAGCGAAACACATATTCTTCAGAATTTTGAGATACACGAAAATAGCGTGATCAAAACTCACCTTTGACAATACGTCGATAATATTTTCATGCCATAGCAATCCGACAATAGTTCTATCGGTTTCGTTCATTATTTTGTTATGGTCGTTAAATGAATATTGATGGTTAATCAGATTTTTGGTAATCTTCTTGGTGTCCTCATTATAAGATTTCAACTGAAAAATGCTATTCTGGATGTCTGTAGATAACATTCCATTGTTACTTTGATAAATTTTATACATTTGATTTATTCGTCTAATGTCTCCCTGCGAAAACTCTATGATATTTGTTTTTGTTTCAATAGATGCTGTAGGTAGCAACTGGGAAACAATAGTCATAGATTGTTCCTTTGTGGGTGATTTGAGTTCAATGGTATCGCACACCTTCATGAGTTCCTTTATCTTTTTGTCGATATGATAATTGCCAATACATATAATAGGATTGTATGTCATTTCTTCCTGTTTCTGTTTCTTTGTTTTTTTCTCTCTTATCAATTTAATCAAGGCGTTGATTCCTCCTTTGTCTCCACTATTCATCCCGTCTATTTCATCCATTACGATTGCAATTTTCTTCACTTGTCTTCGAAACATACACATTATATTTTTGTCGGTCATATTGTGTTTTGTGATTGTTTCCATGACGTTTTTGTTTCTAATATCCCCAGCATCATACGAAATAACGTCATATCCTATGTTTTCTAAAACACTTTTAACAAAACTAGTTTTTCCGCACCCAGGTGTTCCGTAGATATACATACCACGCTTGATATCTGTGTTATGTTTATTCAGATCAAAGTTCTCCAGCATGTCGGTTATTTTTTTTACATCCTTTTCTCGATTTAAAATATTTATGATATCTAATTGGTCCATGCTATATTCCTATTGATTTTTTTATACTTTTTTCTGAACACATTTGTAAATAACATGTTCCTGCAGTTATGTGCATTGTTCTCGAACATGAAGCAGTCCATAAAATGAAAATAATTTTCATATTTTACATTTCGAAAATGATAACGCTTCTTTTTCCATCCTGGATTGTGATGTCTTGACATAATAGTGGAAAATACAAAATGTAGATCTCGTCTTATTACGTTACGTATATAGGTATCATATAACGATTTGCTGAGAAGAAACTGATGAAGAACTGAGTGACACTCGAGATAGTATTCTTTAGAACACCACATAAGATGATGTTTTGGAATGAAAGAATATATTTCACGCTTGATGTCGTCACACATCAGATTTATTAGTGCCAATACCATTATACTAATATCGATTATTATAATGGACAACAACCGAACGATTTGGCTAATCACTTGATGACGTACATGGGTTTTGAACACCATAGGTAATTCCATCCCAACTTACCCCCTTTGCGACAGACCATCTATATTTCGAACACACTCCGTTCGCACCAGAATAAGGAACCTTTGAAAAATCCATGGGTGATGTCGCATTTCCCATATTTACCTCATCTACGTTCAATGTGCATTTTGATCCTCCTTCTCCCGCATCATACCAATAGTCAGGACAATCTCCTACTACTGGAGGCCAGGTAGTGTTCTTTGTGGCAGCATGTAGATTAATACCAATAATTACCAAAAGTATTATCAGTAGGGTTATCAATGTGTAAATAACAAGTGATTGGAATGTGATGGTTGCCATATAATGTATTTATAGAAGATATTTTTTATAGAACTACTATATATATGAATCAACAAGGACAAAATGGACGCGTGAATATAAAATCTCCTAACACCTGTGATTTATTCAATATGTACGATAAAATTCCTGCACATCAATGTTCCACTTATAGAGACGCTCTGGAAGGTCAATGGGATACATCTACGTTATCAGACACTTATTTTTCTAAAGAAAATATTCAACGCTTACAGAATATGATTCGACAAGGTGTGTATGAAAAATCAAACGGACAATATAAAATAGCCGAGCAAGACTGTGACACCTTAAAAATTATCATGCGATCTATTTACCTACAATATTCTTCTAATCTAGCGACTAATATTGCACAACAAATAGATGCACTAAATACAATGGTATTGAATTATTGCATACCCCAGGTATTTAGTGAAGCTAAAGGTTACATTAAGTATTTAAGCGATGCAAGCTCAATGTATGTTCCTATGGAGCATCCTGTCATGGCAAAAGAAAATGACAAACAATTGTTCCTCAAATCCTTTTTTTAACTCATCGGATATTCAGATATTCGATCACACATATTTTATAATGTATGTATGTCTTTATATATGCCGTCTGAACCAGGACCTACAGAGAAACAGGTCCAGACAGAGAAACAAGCACAGGCAGAGAAACAAACGCATACACAAGCACAAGCATATTCACGGGAAAATGCAAAGGCACAGGAATTGATATTGACACAGGCAAAAAAATGTGTGATAATAACAACCATCAATGCTACGACAGAAGCGATACGAAAGCATATGCTTAATAAGGAATATCATGTCATCATAGTCGGAGACAAAAAAACACCAGATTGTTATAAAAATGAAAAATGCACATATTTAGATATAGAAACACAGGAAAAACTTTTTCCAGAATTATCAAAGCTAATTCCATATAATCATTACGGAAGGAAGAATTTTGGTTACTTATTCGCTATCAAACAAGGGTATGACATTATATATGAAACCGATGATGATAATATTCCATTTGATAATTTTGATGACGTATTAAATTTTGACAATACCATTGAAACTATTCAAGACACAGATAGCGCATGGATTAATATTTTTAAATATTTTACAAATAACAGCTGGATTTGGCCACGAGGATACCCATTATCATTAATCAAAAAACACCCAAACCCCGTCTTTACATTTGAAAAAAGTAAAAAGGCCGTATCCATAATAAATGGTCTCGTTGAAAATGATCCCGATGTAGACTCTTTGTTCAGATTAATATGCAATCATGATGTTGCTTGGGAAAAGAACAAGAAAATCATAATATCAAATAAAAATATGTGTGTGTTTAACACCCAAAATACTTTTTGGGTGGATAGAAACATGTTTATTGGACTTCTGCTTCCTTGCTCGGTGACGTTTCGTTATTGTGATATTTTAAAAGGTATTATTGCAAATATGTTGTTAAGGTCTAATAATAAGAACATGGCTTATACTTCTCCTAACGTTACGCAAATAAGAAACGATCATAATCTAATAGATGACTTCAAGTCAGAATACCCCATGTATATTGCAAATGAAAAAATACTGGATATATTAGATGAAAAGAAGATCGAACCATCTGTGAAATGCTTGTATTTAATTCAATCCTCAAGTGGTTTTCCCGAAGCGTATCGTAGTTTTAAAAACGATATCAAGTATGTATTATTAAATTATAAAGAGAACACTGAAGAAACTGATATATTCTTTCCAAATAGCACATGGACAACAGGAAGAAATAAATTACGCGAATATGCATTGAAATTAAAAGAGCAATACGATTACTATATTTTTGTGGACGAAGATATAATGTTTCCCAAGCGAACCCAATCTTTTAAAACTCTTGAAAACTCGCTGACCAGGTATAGACCATACATTGGAACCCCTTATCTTCAGAACTATCCAAACACTATGTCTGTTCCACCAACTAGTAATGCTTATTATGTCATGTTGTTTGATGGTATATGTAACGCTTTTTCGAATGAAGCATTTAATAACAATAAAATATTTCCCTACATTGATACATTTGATAAAGTATCATGGCATATTTCTCAATATATAATGATAATGCTATGTTCACTTTATAAAAAAGGAGTAGTTCTGTTTTTTGATGTACCAATAGGAAACACAATGCATCAGCGGTATCCGCGAAAACCATGGGACGCATTAAAAACACACGAACGTATTTTACAAAAAATACAAATGGATAATCCTGAGCTTAATTCATTACATCTGCCACTGAATATCACGATGAAACCAGGATGGGTCCATAAGCTTGATTGTTGTGCTTCACCTGAATATTTACAATGCATCCAAATGTCAGCAGATGCAGATCAGGGGAAGAAAAATGCTTCTCTGGAAAAACCAATTAGTCAAGTATACCAAAAAGAATTATTATGTAATATTTATAAAACTCTTTTTGAACATGATATTATTACACAATTAGATTTAGATATATGCAGTGCGTGGTTATCACATTTTTAAGTTAAATGGTGCATTACTTCTTTTTCTTAACAACAATATTTTTCTTTGACGATTTCTTACTTGATGTGCTGGTATCCTCGCACATCATAGTTCGCATTCGCTGGTCTTTGTATTTTTCGTAAGCAAAGCGCAACTCGTTTAGTTCTGATAGCCACATCGTCTGGACGGATGTTGATTGAACAACCTCCAGCTCCGTGGTCTTGCTTTCAAAGTCGTCTAGAAGCCTCTTGGCGTTTTCAGTGGATACACTATCCATAGCCATCTTAGTGAGATACTTGTAGTCTCCATCGCTTTCAGATCTGTCATACCCTTTCTTCTCGAGCATCTCGTCGATGATGTCCTTGGATTTTCGGCGCAAATCGATGGTGTCGCTTAACACCTCTTCAATGTATTTTGCTTTGTTAGACAATACGCGCAGTTCTCGCTCAATTTCGGCGACAATATACTCTTTTCGCAGGTTATACATCTCTAACCGCTTTCCGTAGTAGTCGTATATGATGTCGTCAATTCTCGTGTATTTTTTCAACGTATCGTTATGGTCAAAGAGATGCATATTGTTGGTTGTGCAAGTCGTTGCCAATTTGAAGGTTTTCTCCACCCCGTTGCAATCATTATCTGCTGTCGTCGCCTCTAATTGTCCCAACTTGCCCTTGTGAAGTTGGATGATAAAATCGACATTTGTATCTTTGCTCATGTCGTCATAATCTTTTACAATAGGTGTTATCTTTTTGCCGTTACTATCAGTGGTTTCGATAAGCCCCTCCAAATGCGCTTTGAAATCGTCTGTCCAGTAGCCAACCGGGAGTTCGGTTACGTGGATTTTATCCACACCGATTGTCTCATATTTACCCTTTATCAGATATTTCGAGGGCGACAGCCTTCTGATGGTTCCGTCAAAGCCTTCATAGTAAGGCATAAAGTCGAGATTGTCGGGATCACCCACACTATGTTCGTTGTTTAGTATCTTCTCCAACACGTTTATAATGTCAATTGGATTATAAGGTAAGATGTCTGTGCTGAACCCTGTCCCTATTCCTTTGGCCCCGTTGACCAAAACCAATGGTAAGATAGGTGCATAGTAGATAGGTTCCACCGACTGCCCATCGTCATCCAGGTATTTGAGAATATTGTCATCACTTGCGGGAAATATCTTGCGCGTTATTTCTTGTAGATATGTAAATATATATCTTTCAGATGCACTATCCTTACCTCCCTGCAATCGCGTTCCAAACTGACCACTTGGAACAAGCAGGTTAATATTGTTCGACCCTACAAAGGTCTGTGCCATCCCTACAATTGCAGAATTCAGCGACGCTTCGCCGTGATGATATCCCGAATGTTCAGATACGTACCCCGAAAATTGCGCAACCTTGATTTCGCTTGTTAGCCTCTTTTTAAATGACGCAAATAGGATTTTACGAAGACTTATCTTAAGTCCGTCCATCAAATTGGGGATGCTGCGATCACAATCATATTTGGAAAAGTGAATAAACTCCTTGTTGATGAATTCGTCGTATGTGACGTTGTCCTTTCCGGTATCGAGATAGCTGCCTCGGTCATACCCAGATAACCACGTCTTCCTGTCATCCGATCTTTTTTTGTTGAAGATCATATCGATGGCGTCGTTGGATGTTTCAGCAACATGCTCGAACCCCACTATCTTCTTTTTCTCGAAATATTCACGGAACTCCTTGCCTGTGCTGGTCCCCAATCCCTTGTAGTATTTGATATTCCACCCTCGGGGGTCATTGTTTTGTGTTTCAAGCCATGCGTCGTATTCGCCTGTGTTGTAAAATATGAGTTCTTGGACTCCCTTTCGAGCCTTAAGAATAGGAGTGTTCATAAATCCAATAAAACCAGGAATGAGAGTGAGACTTGGCCAAATTGTTTGAAACAAATTCACCCCCAGCCCCTTGATGTGACTACCATCCAAATCCTGATCTGTCATGAACAATATTCTACCATACCGAAGGGACTTATGTACGTGGTCTATGGTCTTATATTCTTTACCCGCCTCAAGCCCTAGAATTTTTTTGAGATCTGAAATTTCCTTGTTGTCGGCTATTTTCTTGGTAGTTTCACCACGCACGTTCATGATTTTGCCTTTCATTGGATAGACACCAAATATGTTGCGATCGGAAGAAGATAATCCAGATACAATTCCGGCCTTGGCTGAGTCTCCCTCGCAAAATATGATGGTGCATTGACTGGATTTGTCTGTTCCAGCCCAATTAGCATCAATCAGTTTGTGAATACCTCTTACGTTTTTCGTTTTAACTCCATCGGTTTTTTTTGCAGCTTTTGTCTCCTTTACTTCGGTAAGAGCACACGCCGCATCCATCACCCCCATTTTCGCGAGCTTTTCGATGAATTTATCCGAGACTGCACAAGAAGATCCAAATTTAGAGCTTGGTGTGTTTAGATAATCTTTGGTTTGGCTGTCGAATGCAGGATTTTCGATATCACATCTCAGAAACAGAATGAGTTGCTCCTTAATAGAAGTGGCATTAACATTCACCTTCTTCTTCTTCTCAATGTAAGTAGTTAGTTTCCGCACGATTTGATGTAGCACATAATCCACATGTTTTCCTCCCTTCGATGTGTGAATACCATTTACATAGGAAACTTGCTGGAACTCATGTGTCGAGCTCAACGCGACGGCGTATTCCCAACGTCCATTGTTGTGTTCTTCGTGAACTCTTTGGCTGTCGGTTTTAGACCCAATGTACATGTCGATGTATTGTGGGAAAGTTTTCACCGACACAACCTGAGAATTATATTTGACCTTGATGTTCTTGTCTGTGATTGCCGCCACATCGTATATCCTTTTTATCAGGATGTTCTTCATATCGTCACTAAGACCCGAAATACCAAAACGTGCGAAATCCGGTTTGAAGGTAACCTTTGTGTAAGGTTTGGACTTGCACTTGGTGATTTTGGGCTTGCCGATTTCGTCAAGATTGGATGAAAATGACTGGCAGTATTTCAGGCCTCGTGTGTGATCAATCGTTTCGATCGATCCCTCTTTGGACCAGATCAAAACAAGCTTAAATCCAAACCCGTTTTTACCCCCGACTATTTTCTTTTCGTTTTTGTTGTAGTTTGTGCTAGTGCGCAAGTGACCAAAGATAAGCTCTGGAATCCAGATGTTGTATTCTGGATGCATTGCGACATCGATGCCATTGCCATCGTTCGTCATAGTAATGGTTCCGTCATCTTGAATTCCAATGTCAATGTACGTTACCGGCAACGTATTCTCTTTGTTATCCTTGATTGCCTGGGTCATTCTTACCACATGGTCGCGACAATTCACAATTCCCTCATCAAACAGCTTGTAGAGACCAGGAATGTATGACACAGATTTTTGAACAATCTTGTTTGTTTCTTTTTCGAAAAGATACAATTCGCTATCGACATTTTCTACCGAGCCAATATACGTGTCAGGATTGTCTAGTATGTGTTCCTTGTCGGTCTTTTGCTGGTATTTTTCAGCGATTTCATTGTTGACCAGTTCACTCATTTTGTTATGCCCTAAACAAATATTTTTATATCAATTCATTTTTCTTTTATTTTGTCTGTGTAGAGTATATAATTCATGAATAAACCACACGATTATACTTCTCATTATGCAATAGCAAAGGCAAAAGGATTGTATTATCCCAGTCAGGAAAAAATGTACGAGACCTGTATCAATAAAACACGTGGGATTACTGCGATGAATGCAGGATGTCGTATAAATAAAAAGCTGCCAGGCACTCTCGGTTCTCCGAACGCTATATCTAGGAAAGCGTACGAATCTATTTTATTAACAGGTCATGGAAAAGGAAATACTTGTGCTCGGTTTGTCCTTAATGCAGATGAAAATGGACAGCGTCAGGGACAGCCTGGCGGAATTCGCCCTCCAATCAGAAACAGATTTTGAAATAAAATAATGCATATACACGATATCACATGCATTATTTCAGACTACAATGTTAGTCACCACTTTATTGGATGGGAATTTCTTCCCCTCCGATTTTTCTTCTTCGTCTTTTTCCACCAGCTTGACCAGCCACTTCCTGAAGAGCTACCCCGCTAGTTCCTACACCTTGTCCGTCGAAGTTGGATGGGGAGAGGGACAAATGTCCAGCATATCCTCCTGCCTGACCAGCCACTTCCTGAAGAGCCACACCACTTGTTCCTACACCCTGTCCATCAAAGTTGGAGGGAGAGAGAGGCAAATGACCGGCAAATCCTCCGCGCAGTTTTCTGGATCTCTTCTTCATAGACTTTTTGCCTTTTTTGGAACCCTTGGCTTTAATAGTTTTTCCTTTAAGTAAAACATACCCAAATTTTCCTTTTTTGGTTCCGTATCCTGCTTTAACAAGGCGTTTGTCCTTTTTGGCACTAAGGTGTTTTGATTTGCTGACAATGCGTCCATTCTTTGTCATGAAAAGTTTGTTTTTGGTCAGACCACCAGATGTATGATGGGCCGAACCATTATACACTTGGCGACGACTACCAATCACTGAGGCATACTTGGCTCTCTCGGCTTTCGAAAGATTAGTCATTATAGAATAATACGAGAAAAAAATATAAATTAAGCGGGGAAAACACAAGACAATTAGTGAATATCATCGTAAAAAAATATATACATGCTATGTTATATATTTCTAAATGAACGAGAAATATTAAGATACAGAACTAGATATTTATTCAATATCTGTTAAAGGTGCAATTGGTTTGGGAGAAAATATCAATGAACTAAAAAACAATATCGCAGATGAAGAATTTATTTTAGCATTTTTTCATATATATAAAAATCACTAGGGGAAGTTTTATCATTGTTTTTACCAAGTTTTAATTGTGGATATTTATTTGGTATATGTTTTATTAATTGCCATTCTGGTAAATTATTTTCAATATAATTAGAAAACTTTCTAAATTTAACATGAATTGTATGATTTACATCTTCATTTTTCGCATAAATGATAACATATTTTTTGGAGAATGAGAAAAGATTATCCATATATTTTTTATATACACTTTCTTCTATCAAATGGTAAATTACATCACAGCTTAATACCAACTCTTCTTTTAATTCATTATCTATATTATCAACATGAAAAAATTTTTTTGTTTTGTTATCTTTAAATTTTTCTTTACATTTGGATATAATAAATTCACTTACATCAATTCCAGTATATATTAAGTTTTCTGTATTAATTAATTTTAGTTGATTACCATCACCAACACCATAATCTACAATTGATTTGATTTGATTTTTTTCTACAAAATCATTTATTACATCTGCTTTAAATTGAGCTAAATGGTTATAGCTTCCTGAACCAGAATTCTGTCCTTTTACATATCTGTCATTCCAATATTTTTTTGAATTAAACATTTCTATAACGTATATATATATTATTAACATGAAATACATATTTATAAAGAGTGAATACTTTATTCACCATGAGAATACCAGTCGCTGTGGATGAATGTATCGTAATGAATATGCAATGATAAGTGCTTGCGCAAATAATTCTCAAAATAGTTTTTGCTAACGATTAATCCGGAGGTGAACATCTGACAATAAAAATTGTATGCATAGCTAAAAGAAATAAAACTATTGTCGTTCTTCTCTTTGAACTCTTTTTTCATCGCATCGAGTGATTTTTCAATGTCAGACGCCTTGTCCCACAATTTACACGAAATTCCAGACAAATATTTGTTGTCTTCCATCGGAACTTCAGGAAAAAAATGGCATATTATCTTCAACGTTTCCGTCTCGCCAATTGTGTTGCCTGTTTGTTTCGCCAGATTACATAGCTCGTCGATTTCAAGTTCGTCTTCTTTTTCTGTTTCAATATACTCCCCCCAGAAATGCAAAAACTTCTGTACGTGTGGTAGATGCTTACTTGTTATCTCGATGAAACAATCGTTCAGTTCGCTATAAGTGTATTTTTGAATGAGTATCTGTTTGAGTTTATTTGAATAAACGATGTTTGGAATAGAAAGAGACGACAAGTAGGTTTTCCATAGATAATGCATGTCCTTCCATTTTAGTACAAACGTGGTTTGTGTAGAAGAGATAGTCTCTGTTGGGTCAATCATTCTACTACAAAAACTCTCAATAATTGTATCCAATGAGTTGGTTTTCAGGTAAAGCGCGTGTTCTTTTATGACATGACTTCCTTTTTTCAACAAAAACTCGTCTGCGTTTTGAAATCGGTTCGAGTAATGACAAGCCACACAAATCAAATTTAAAGTTTGATCAATGGTCACAATGTCTTCGCTGTCATCGTTAATGTCACACAGCCTACAATTTGCATATTCGTGTGTTTCATGATATTTTATAAAATTACGCGTAATGTTGGGTTGTCCTGTCGTAATGTAAACGTATTCATCCAACTGACTTAGAAATGTTTTTGTTTTATTGGATGTTAGATAAATCTGTTCTTTGTTTTTTTTTAAGATATTATCACCTAGAATGGTAAGAAAATATTTTGCAGTTTCTCTATTCGAAAATACCCCTGGACATAAGCGTTTTAATACGCTCTGAATGGTTGCCGTCTCAGGCATGGAAGAAAATAGAGATGTATTTTTTATCTGCTTGATAATCGCATTTTTAGTCTTGTATTTCCACTCTTGTAAACCACTATCATAAGAGATGGTCGTTAAAATTTTATGAAGTATATCATCCTCTTTGACGACCTTGTATGTTTTTCCATCATATATGTAATAACACCCGTCTCCATTAGGAAGGAAAAAGTAGTTGTTTTGACTCAAAAAGACATCGATGAACATTTCCTGTTCAATAGCCAGATTGTTGGCACGAAGTAGCCTTTTCGAATGGTTGTCGGATTCAACCGAAATCGTATGGTCAAGGTTGTTTACGTGGAATTCTAATCGCTGAAGAGCGTAGCTGTTTGTTTCATATTTTTTCAAAATCTGATTAATGACGTTTGTACATTTTTCATTCAAAAATTCCATTGCTATATATTGTGTTATTGTTTTTATACTATTTATTGCAGTTTATTACAATACGTCTTCCCTTGTCTTCAATCCTCTCGCTATGATGTGCATTGTGAACAAAATACTTTACATATGGCGACATCACGATCTTATGCCCATTATCTCTAATTGAACATAAAAATGTATAGTCTTCATCATGACCAGAAACAAAAGAAATTTGTCCGCCAAAAATGCATCGTTTTATCGCGAAACTTATTCCCACTTCGTATTTCTGGAAATGTGTGCTAGATATTTTAGGCAAAATTCCGTACTCAGGGTGCAACATTCTAAAGATCACTGCATCCACATTATGACACAAATAGATTTCGTTGTACAGCGTTTCAATATACGTGTGTGCCAGTGTGTCGTCGTCGTCTAAAAAGGCAACCCATTCGGTATCTGTCTTTTCGATACCGACATTGCGAACATAGCCAGCTCCATTTGCCTTCTCAATTCCATTCACCATCTCACTAGTTCCAGCCTTTTCGCATTGAATAAGTGTCACTCTTTCATCACAACACTCAATGTTGGGAGGTATCCCATCAAATATAACAATTGCCTTCCACTCTGAATTGGTTTGACAATATAACGATTGTAATGCACGACTAAGAGTTTCGCGTCCGATTGTTGGGATAATAAAGGTAACTAAAGCCATAATATATCTGTATCTGAAAATAATTTGTACGTTCAAACAAAATAATTAGGTCACGGGAAACTATTTAAAGATTTGCGTTAAAAATACCATATAATGGCTGAATATACGTTAAACTCGGATACATCAGCAAATAACACGGATAACAATGTACTAACCATTAAAACTGTGCAAATCTCCCCTTTTCGCACATTGATGACAGCCTTAAAAGATATTCTTTTAGAAACAAACATATCCTTTCAACCCGACGGCATTCGCATTATAAACATGGACAAATCGCACACCATTCTTGCTCACTTACACTTGGGGGCACAGAATTTTGAGTTTTATGAGTGTAAAAAAGAGAGGATTATTATTGGCGTAAATATGTTTCACCTGTTTAAGTTAATTAATTCCATTGATAATGACGACACCCTCACAATCTATATTGAAAAGGATGATTATGCTGACGGAATTGTCTCACATCTAGGCCTGAAATTTGAGAATGGAGAAATTAAGCAATGCAAGACCCAAAAGCTTCGTCTGATTGAACCTGAGCCTGAAGAGCTAGAATATCCTGATGTGAATTTCTCGTCTGTTATCAATCTACCTTCATCTGATTTTCAGAAAATCATTCGCGATCTTTCTTGTATCTCAGACAAACTGGAAATCAAATCTGTTGGAAATGAACTTATATTCAAATGTTCTGGTCAGTTCGCACAAGCCGAGATCCATCGAGCAGAGTCAGATGGAAGTATGGGCTTTGTGAGAAAGCAGGATTCAAGTAAGATTATTCAAGGAGAGTTTTCGTTGAAGAATTTAGGCTACTTTATTAAATGCACCAATCTTTGCTCACAGATAGAGCTCTATTTGGAAAATGATTTGCCGTTGGTTGTCAAATATAACGTTGCATCTTTAGGGGAAATAAAGCTGTGTTTGGCTAGTCTCCCAAGCGTATAGTATCATAACACAAATGATGGTTGTTATTATTAACAATAAAAACCATCATTTCAAATCTAGCATAGACTAGTTAAATGTTTTAACTTTGGGTATATTAAATGGTAGCTCCATGGGCAAATCGACAACCAAACAACAGATCGTCTGATTTACAGCAGCCACGTCACCCTGATAATGTTCGCGATAGCGAAACTTCTAGAATATTTTCACCTTCACCAATCATCGCTTCTTCTGCAACGAATAACAATGTCTGGGGCGGCATGACCAATAACTCATTGGAAGAGCCATACTTTGAGAGAATACTAACGTTGATACGTGAAACAGAAAGACAAATATCTTCTTCCGTGGGATCTGCTGGGAACACGAGAGTAAATAGATCTACTACGAATGCTAGTGACAGATAGGTTGTGTATTGATATGAAATACTCATAGTTCGTACTTTTCAACATCCCCTCTCATAATCAACCTTATTGTTTTGGCTTTCAATAACCCTTTTTTTTGCAAGGGTAAGATTATTCCTGTAAAACAAGAATCAATCAAATAAATCTCACTGGCGTTTTTAATGGTATCAAGATAAAAAACTAGTTTGTTTTTTACAAAGACGTTTGCCAACTTCTTTTTTTCCTCAACATCTGG
>Ga0209534_10002887_pt1 | contig 16693 bp, 22 predicted proteins | sample COG_07_FD_184751 | JGI IMG/M metagenome (GOLD analysis project Ga0209534, IMG submission 184751) | Pelagic Microbial community sample from North Sea - COGITO 998_met_07 (SPAdes) (version 2) | ecosystem: Environmental > Aquatic > Marine > Neritic zone/Coastal water | place: Helgoland, sampling...
AACTGCAATGTCCCAATGACAATGAAGTAGTGAAAGATCTGATATTTGTATTCGTTCGGAATCTTGTTCTGTCGAATGTACTCAATGTGCTTCTTCGATGAAGGACATTTGATCTCAACAGCACCAACAGCGATGTTGTCTCTGAAGATCAATGCGTCTGGTGATATTGCGAGCCAATCGTATTTGTCGTGAATACAAAAACCAATTTCTTGTGCGCTGTTCTTCGTGCGTTCATTGTATGACTTCAATGCTTCTGGCTCAAACAAGACACCATGCTCCATAGCTTTTGACGTGAATGACTCTTCAACTGATTGCGTCATGCGTTCAGCGATCATCTCATCAACGAGTGTGAGATTGTTTGATTTGAAGACGTTCGATGCGCGTGAGCCGGTGATGACACCGAGTCGTGCTTTGAACCATTCTTCAGATCGTTGTTGTAGATCAAGTATTTTCATTTCTCTTTCGTGTTAAATGTTATTTCATTATTGCCAAAACCATTTTCTCATTTCTCTTTGGTGTTAAAGGTTATATGTCTCTGCATACAAATTGATGAAATTTCTCATCTTTATATGCTTAAACACTCGTTAATGATGCAAACAATCATCTTTTCGTTTGTTTATTAAAACATCGAAATCTGATTCTGAGCGACTTCTTTGTATGCATCAGCATTGAATGTGATCACGTCTGTTGAGTCGTTGCTTTTGAGACCGATGTATTTGAATGAGTACGATGCTCTCTCAATGATCTTTCTGCCAGAAGTGTCTTTCAAAGGCACTCTTTTATGACCAGCAGTTGTGACCCAGTTCTGATCTTTTTCAAGTGCGATACCAAGTGCTGGATTCATTGTTCTGATATACATCTGATGATCTTCTTTGTAATACAATGCGCTGATGTAGTTGACGATTTGTTTGCCGAGACCGAGACCTTGAAAATCTGGAAGAACTACAACTCGAGAGATGCGTCGTGTCTTCGCATCTCCAACACCCGGGAAAGGAAGTATCGCAAGAAAAGCGATCGGTTTATCGTTCCACAACAAGACGTAACACTGAGCAGATGCATTCAGATCTTCGCTCAAATAGTGATGCTGTTTGAATAGATTCCAAGTTTCATATCTACATCGAAATATCTGAAGTTCGATCGTTGGTCTTTGCCTTCGCAGTGACGCTCTCTCGAGACGCCCTTTGAGTGGTGAGTATGTCCAGTCTGGTGAGAGCCAATCCATGATATCAAAGTGACACGATGCAAGAATGATTCTCTTGTTGTGTCGTCTGATGTATTTCTGCAATGCGTTGCTCATTGCTTTTGCAACATCACGATCAACAACTGACGTGAACTCATCAATCAAGATGACATCATTTTCAGACGCTTTACCGACTTTATATGCGAGAGATGCGCGGTATTGTTCTCCATTCGACAAAAGTGCGTAAGGACGCAACCAAGTAGGTACAGAAGCAAGTCCCATTGCACTGAGCAAGAACGTTGCTTCTTCTGGTGATAACCAATCAAAGTTGCTGATCAAAGACTTCTCATCATCGAATGATGCTTGAGATAGATCACCGAACTCTTTCAAGAGTGTTGTTTTGCCAGTGCCAGAACCTCCGTAGATGACACCGATGTTCCAGTCGAATGTTCTGCACTCATTGAAGTTGATCGGTATTCTCACAGATGTCTCTTCTTGATTTTGAATATCGAATGCTTCATACACATATGCAGTGTACTCGTCATTCACAATCTTGTTTTTTCTTTCAATGTATTTCATGATTCAATGATTTTGTTCAGTCTCTCTCGATACCATTCTTTCTCAAGTCTTTGTTCATTTGATCTACTAATGAGCGAGGGAACTTCTCTCTCGTCATTTGTAGTGCTTCAGATGCGTCGACATTGCTGTCAACGAGCGCGATGAAGTAGTTCCATTCTTTTGAATCTCGCAAAATCATGATCAGTACAAATCTGGAAACACTCTTCTGTGAAACTTCGTGAACAAATAGTCGCCGTCAGATTTAAGTTCACTGACGAGATTCATGATCTCAGCGCGTTGTTCTGAGCCTCTTTTGTAGACTCTTGAATCTTCTGTGCGTTGATAGTGCCAATCGTGTGACTCAAGCAGTTGATTGAGTCTCTGTTTCTTTTCTGTTGTTGTCATTGTTCTTGATTTTAAAATTTAAGCCATCTTCTTCTTCTCTCGTACTTTCTGATCAGCATTGAGTTGTTGATCAGAACTCTTGTTGTTGCATCTGTCCATTCAGATGAAGATGCTGAGATCATCATGTTGAGCGATTCCCAGCGCAGTTCATTGATGTACATGTTGACGTACATTCTGTGCTTTCTTTTACGAAAATAATTCTTCAGTGCTTTCATCTATTATGTAGAGTTTGCGATCAACTATGAACTGACAGATATAGTTGTCTGATTGTTGTTTCTTGACCCATGCTGTGACATCATTCTCATGAAGCATCAGCGAGATCTTGAATGCGTCATGCTGTTTCATTGAGTTTCGTTCTTAATTGAGTGAACGCAATCTTGAACTTTGCGAGATCTTTCGCTTTCTTCTCGAGCGACTTGTTGTCTTTCTCAAGTGCATTGAGCATCTCACGCAAGTCGTCAACGATGATCTTGTGACGCTCGAGTTCTTCACGAACGTTCATGATCGCATTGTACTGATCGAACTTCTTTTCTTTGATCAGATTGTTGACGAAATCATAAACAGCGCAATACAAATCGAAATGTTTCAAGCGAAGATCTGCATTCACATTGTACTTGTGTTCATGCTGTCGTGATGCGTAGATGATTGTCGAGTGATCCATGTCAAAGCATTCAGCGATCTGTGTTGTTGATCCCATTACGCGCATTGCAACGAAGACTGCTTGTCGAGCATCGACGATCTCTCTGCGTCTTGTGCGCAGAGAGATGTCAAGACCAAAGTTTTCTTGCACAGCGGCAATGATGACTTTTGATTCATACTTCATGATCAGAACGGTAAATCGTCGTCTTCAACATTGCTGTCGAACGCTTGAGATGCTGTCGATGTTGGTGTTGTTGATTTCTGAATCAACTCATCTGCTGATACATCTGGAACATTTGCCCAGAATGCAGAGTCGTCAATGTGATCAGCATCGTTGAGTTCAAGAACGAGAACTTTGTTGACGTATGATGCGAGACCCTTCTTACCGGCAAGTTCCCAAGTTTTCATCAAGATCTGACAGCGCAGTTTGCTACCATTGCCGATGAGATCGTTGAAGATCTGCTTGTTCAAATCATACACTTTCGGCGTATTCTTTGACTTCAAGCGAATTGTTGGCTCTTCATACTTCAGAGAACCATCTTGACGTTTGATGTTTACATGATCAAGAATCTTCATTGCTTGAAGTTCTTTCTTTGAAGCATCGTCGAGTGTCAACTCAACTTGGTACTTCTCTGATAATTTGTTGACGCCGCTTCGCTCTGTGAGTTGCGCCCAGTTAGCAGTGCCGCTGACGATCATTGACACTCCTTTTGAAAAATCAATTTTGCTCATTTTTAGATTTGTTTGATTTCTGCTGTCGTCAAAAAAACTCGTGACGACTTCGAGTTGTTATTTGAATATATACTCGATCACTTCGTACAGCACAATCATTGCTGTGATCGCGAGAGTTGAGATCACTGAACATACTATGTAGTAGAACGCGTTCTCTTCTGTTGAGTATTGTCTTTTCATTTTGTTGTTGTTTAGAAGAGCGCAACTCTCGTTGCGCTCTGTGTTGTTGTTATACTTGAAAGAGTTGTGCTTGTGATTGCATTCTCTTGATCTGCGCTGTGATTTTTGAGTATGATCCGAAACAGCGTAGTGACATCAAGACAAGATCATTGTAAAACTTGCCGTCAAGAAAGCCGTACATTGCGTTGATGAACTCATCTTCACAATACTTGATATTGTTTTTCTTGTCTGTGATTCTGATTCTCTGAATCTCTCTGATCAAAAGAATGATGCTCATTTTCTCGTTTGCTGTGATCGTTTCGTTGTTGAAGTAAATAGTTTTCATGTCGTTGTTGTTTTGTTGTTGTTGTTATTACTGATGTAAATATACGTCAAGTTTTCATATAAACAAGCACTCACAAGAAAAAATTTCTCGTTTATTTGAAATTGAGTATAAATGCTCAGAATCTTCGTATCTCTTGTTCAAGCAGATGTCTGTGTGTGCGTGTGTGTATTCACACACAAACACACAAACAGATGCAAAGAGATACAGAAAAACAACAAAAGTTTTTTTTTCTCCTCTATATATATAAGGAGGGAAAAAAACAATTCACAAGCATTGTTGATAACGATGAGACAAAAAAAGAGCGTGATCAACTTAATGATCACGCTCAACAACAACAACAACACGTCAGAGAAACGTGCTGACTTTTAATGCTTGAACACACTTGAGAGTCGATTCAGAAGAAAGACAACTACAAAGAGCGCAATCAACGAAAAGATCATCAATCTGATTTCATCAAAGATACTTCTCTTTTCTTGCTTGATGTAGCGAACGACTTCAACTTCTTTCTCGATCTTGATCGTGTCAGAAAGACAAGTCGCTTCAATTCTGATCGTGTCATGTATCTTCTGAACTCTGATTCTGACGTTCTCAGAGACGATCTCACGCACTATCGTATCAGAAACAACTATTGTATCAGCAAGAACTTTCTCTTGCGTCACAATCGTTGTGTCGAACTTCACGATCGTATCAGTTGCAATCGAAGCATCTTTCTTCACTGCTTTGTTCAAGTGATATTGAGCAGAGCATGAAGAGAGAAAGATCAAGATCCACAAGAATCGCATTCTTCTGGGTTTTCAATGTTGCAAGAAGGCTGTTCAGCTTTCTCAAGTTCTTCAATGAAATCGTTGAAGCTATCTTCGAAGTCGTGTGTGATCGTCATATGTTTATTTCTGTTTTGGATCTTTTGAGAAGAGAAGTGCAAATGCTACACCGATGAATGCACTGAATTCTGTGAGTGTTGCTTTATCAAATGCAACGAGAGTGATGCCAGTTGTGAATACGATCAGACCAGCGATCGTTGTTTTTTTGTTTGACGTGATTCTTTCAATCATTTTTTTTTATATATTTGAATCGGTTTGGTTTACCACGATGACGATGAACTGCTCTATTTCTCTGTCGTCATTCTATTAGGTTTGGTAAGAGCGCAACGAGAGTTGCGCTCTTTTCTTTTATCTACGCTTCAGAATGTCAACTTCACGATGCAAGTATCTGTTCTCTGTTTCAAGTTCTGCAACTTTCTGAGTCAGTTCAAGAATCTTTTTGTTTGCTTCTTCAAGAGCAAGAGACATCTTTTCAACGCGATCTTTCAAGTCTTCTCTGTATTGTATTCCATCGTTCTGTTGCATCTCTTCTCTTCGTTGTTCAGACTTGATCTTGAGTCGTGATTCAAAGAATTTCCACAGACCAGCAGACCCTGCGATCGCTGTGATTGTTATCAAAAATTGTTCTATGTTGTTCATGATCTGTGCAAATCTTCAGTTTTTAATCTTTTCAACGATGAGAACGCTGAGAATGAGAGTACACACCAGCCCCAATGAGATGGAGTTGGAAGACCTATCGTGAAGACATACATCATCAGTGTAGTGATAAAGAAAGAGAACGTCAAGAACGACGCTCTGATTCTACACTTCAGATCAGCACTCGCGATGCAGTAAAGCTGAAATATTGAAGAGACGATCAAAGCGAATTGATAGAACAGAAGAGGCCCTAATTCAATGAATGTTGCAATCGGAGCCAAGATCAAATTCACAAGCGCAAGAGTGATCTCTGTCGGCTGTGAGTCTGAATATCTGAACACATCAATCAAGTGCTTGATCTTACGCGTCGCTTCTTTCTTTAGATTTTGAATCGACATCTGTCTTCTTTGTTTTCTTCATTGTACGAACAGCGAACTCTTTTTGAACATCAAACGATGGACATGCTTTTGCACTGAACTCGTTGTGACCGTGCAGAGATGCTTCTGAATACTCGATCAGTAGTTCAGCGATCAACTTGTTCAACGATTCTTTTTGAGCGTCTGTGCGTGTGTCCTTTGGCTTCTTATTCTTATCTATACCACCGACGTAGCAGATGCCGATCGAGTGTGCGTTCTCGCCTTTTGTGTGCGCACCTATTCTGTGTAGTGGACGACCTTGATGAATTGATCCATCGAGTTCAATGACGAAGTGATATCCGATGTCTGACCAACCGCGACCTTTTACATGCCATGATCTGATCGTCTCTGTTTTTACATCACGCCCTTCTGGTGTTGCAGAGCAGTGAATGATGATCTTGTCTATTTTACGCGCCATGATGAACCATTTTTTAAAGTTGAGCATCTGCATTGTCCGCTATCAATTGACGCGCTTCAGTTGCGTTCATCAGCGTGTATGAAGGTGCAGTAAGTCCAGAGCCTAAAGCGATCAATGCGCTGATCTCTGAATCTTTCCATGACAACTCAAGTTCATAGATGATGAAGTCAGAGTCAGATACGCTGATCTGAACTGGCGCACCAAATTGCGCTTTGTACTTTTCGCCGTATTGCGACCACGTTGGATGAATGGTTGTAGTTGTTTCCACTTCACCTTCTTCATTGTAGGTGTATTCGTTCCAATCGTATCGTGTGATGTTTGACGGCAATGCATTGTCATTGTCCGCCGCTGGAATTGAGATGTAAACGTTTCCGCGCATAATTATAATAATTTTAATTTGTATTTGTTTTTTAATCTTCCGTAAAGCATTGATGAAATGGTTGAACGACTTATACCGAGATATTCGGAACATTCACCAATTGAATTAAAATCAAGTTTAAACAAGCCGCAATGAATTGGTTTCTTTTGCGATTCAGACATTTTCATTCTTGATTCAATGGATGGTTTACGTCCCTTTAAAGATGCTCTAATTTTCTCGCGATGTTCTTTCGTTCGAATAGCACCTTTGTTTTTCCCCTTCAATGCTCTTGATTGTTTTTCCCTTGTTTCTTTTGAATGCTTGTATCCTTTCGGTTGTCCAATTGCTGAATTCCTCAAATTGTATGATTGGGAATCATTTGCCGCATCAAGATATTCAAGAATCATTTCTTCGTAATTTCTAAAGTGCTCACCAGTGTATAAAATTTCACGAATAAAAGATTCGGATGATTTTTCAAATGCTCTTTTGAAATACATACCGCTTCCAATATACCCATCGTCAATTGTTCCTCTATGTGAACCAATGTAGTACATTCCGTTTTTTAAATTATACCATTTGTAAACAAATCCCGACATTACGAATAAATATTTTTCCCCGCGTTGTAGTTACGCTGAACCTCCTCCGCCGTCAACGCGCGGTTATAGATGCGCGGTTGGGCGATTGGGTTAACGCTTAAATTAGCACCGCCAATATATCCGCCAATTAAAACGGGTTCATTACTATTGTAAATAGTAAAAGTTTCCGCCGTTGTAGCATCTGCCGAACCATTAATATAGATTTTGATATTTGCCCCGTCGTAAGTTGAAACAATATGATGCCAATTACCTTGTGTTAAAGATGTGGATGAATTTAAACTCGCTTGACTGCTTCCGTTACCAATTAAGAAACGAACTACCGCGTTATTCATAAACATTTGGAAAGAACGATTTGGTTGCGTTGAACCCCATTTACTTAACATTCTGCCTTGTGTTGCGGCATCTTCAATGTAAATCCAATTTTCAACACTTAAGCCAGTCGTAACATCCAAACTCGCATTATCGTGAACCTCTGCCCAGCTATTGCCGTCAAGATTTAGCGCGCCTTGTTTCCGCACGTTTTTAAATAGATTGCCCAGTAAGTCGCGGCCGCTTGTGAGTCCTTGAGGTATTAGTACCGCGTTTGTTCCGTCTAAAGTGTGTTTGTTCCAATCAATCACGGACGTTTGAGCGACGGGCGCACCGATTCCGTTTGTCCAAGTGGCACCCGATATTGTGCCAAGTCCGCTAACCTCTTGAACTGATACATTGTCTATTGAACCGACAAAAGAAGAATCTGCACCAAATTTTAATTGGTCATTACCCGTTGGGGTTAAACAATAAACATAAGAACCCGACGAGTTTAAATAAGATTGATTGTTTAATCCCGCTCTTAATCTAACTGAACCCGCCGTAACTTCTAAATTGAATGAGATTTTAAATGTTTTAGATGAAAAACCACTTGGGAAAACACTAAGTTGTATTAGTTCAGTAGCACTCCCCGCAACTTTACTTGCCTTGCCATTTGCTATACTCCAGCCCGTGCCTTTAATCCAATCGCTATCCGTTGCAAAATCGCCATTCGTTACTAACTCCGAACCAAGGGCATCGGGTGCGCCGTTGTACGCCGTCGTTCCCGCGCCTTCTTGCATTGGTAACCATAACTTTAAAGCGGTGTTATCCACTCCCGTAGGTACGACCTTCTCGGGGTTGTTGTATAGGTCGGCCACTTGTGCGGCGGTTAGGGCGGTGTTGAAGATTTTGAAGTTGGCTAATAACCCATCCCAAAAATCAGAGGTTGAGCCGCCGTCATATTCTTGACCTAAAGAAAATTGTGTTGCGTCGTCCCAATTAGGGCCGCTTGTTCTTGATGTCAATTCAACGCCGTCAACCAATAAAGTGACTAAAGAACCATTTGCGCCTTGCGCCCTTGATAAAGCGACAAAATGCCAGTGGCCATCTTTAAAATCAAAGTCGCTTATTTGAACGTCTGTAGTATAACTATCAGCGTAAAAAAGGCCGTCCTTATTCGTTTCTGTGCCAACACGTATTCGGTTTGAACCACTTGAGTGGTGTGCAGAAAACCACGTTGACCTTGTGTTTGAATCGGTTTTAAAATACCCACACGCCGTCCAAGCGTCATTGGTTGATAACGTCCCAGCGAATCCGTCAAAGGTTACATAATCATTCACCCCATCAAAATCCAAGGCCTTCCCGCTGAATAGTTTTGCACGATTAAAAGCCAAAGGGCTTTGGTCATTGCCGCGCGGGTTTAGTGGTTTATTCACTAAAGTTGTTTGTACTGCCATAATAAAAAAATGTTTTTTAGTTAGCCGTACCGGTGTTTCCGTTACCGCTTGAATCCGGCACGCTTGTACCGCTTATATCGTCTAAACTATACCACGCTTGTAGTCCGTTCTTCTCACTTGCTTCTAAAGAGTCGTAAGATTTAAACATCACGGAATTAATCTCATCGCTTGAAAGTGCGCGGTTCCATATTGCGACGTTTGCGAGGTTGCCGGGCCACCAGTCCCCAATCGCGTCATTAAAGTAAGCCGCCCCCACCAACATATCGCCCGTTGGTGTTGTAAGCGTTCCGGTAAATGCAGTTGTGTCTTCAAGACTTCCGTCCACGTATAGCTTGACGTTTGAGCCGTTAAATGTGCCTAATAAGTGATACCATTTATTTGCTACAACGGCCGCCGATTGCTCTGCGCTTACCGCGACATCTGAGGTATTGACTATCGAAAATGTCCATTTTCCATTTCCGTTTTGGAAATAAAAAGAACCACGGCTTATTGATTCGCTCGCGTCGATACCCGCTATCGATTTATATCCCGTAGCTTGTGTGGAATATACCCAAGCGGAAATACTAAATGTGCCTATTGGAAAATCGCTTCCGTTTATTGGAGTAGTAATATAATCACTCGTCCCGTTGAATTCGGCCGAGCCTTGGGCGGGGTGTGAAATGCCAGCGGTCGTGAACTTGTTAAACATAACGAGTCCATTTTTGATAATTGCCGAACCCGCGCTGAACAACCCTCTCCGTAGGAGGTAGTAGAATTGAGATTGTTTCATTCATCTTCGTCTTTATATGTTTTGTAAAGTTAACTATCAACGCGTGATCAGATCACTTCTCTTTCTTCTGAATCACGAACCAATTGTCGTTATGTCCCAACAATGTGATTCCGTCATAGCTTCTATCCATTGAATACGATGTTTCAGCATCAATGCGTTCACCCGATTGTGGTTGCAACGTGATCGTTTTATTTGACAATACTGAATCATCAGTTTTGAATCGTAGAATGACACCACTTTCCGCCGCGGGCAAATTGATAGTGTACGCTCCGTTTCCCCCTTCGTAGGAAATAAAATTGAAATGGTCGCGCAACGATAACGTTTCCGAACCACCGGGGTTGGCCGTTATTTCATTGATCGTGACATTCACGCGATCTGTTGAAGTGAACTCGCCGACTGATGTTGTTGAGAGCGTTGAACTGCCCACAACTTCCAGCGCACCACCAATATCCATTCGGCCGCTGAAATCGCCATTGCCACCAACATCCAAATCGGTGCCGACGTTAGCCGTGGTTGTCACATCCAAAATGTTGGTGTCAAGATTCACGGCATCGATTCCGTCAAAAGAAACATTTCCAGTTGAGCCGTTGACATTTCCGAAATTCACGTTGTCCGTTGGAATCACCACCTCATCAAACGTTGGTGTGATAACGGCACGACCAATGACGAACCATTCACCATCCCATTCATCGCGGTTGGCAGAATAAGTCCCACCCAATTGAATCCAATTGTTTCCATCAAACGTCAAACGCTGACGGAAATCATGCGAACTAAACATTGAACCCATATATTTTTGAACGGGTTCGTCCATCAACTTCAACAATTCTTGACAAATTAATTTTTGGATTTCAACGTAAGAACCCGAATTCGCCTCGCGCCAATTTGAATAGGGAACTTTAAACAACAATCCACCAACATCATATTGATTGACCAATGAACCGCGTTCGCCTTGACCGGTAAAAATACTTGTGTCGGGTAGTTCGTAAGAAAGCAAACCATTGATATCGGCGTTTGGTGATACGGCGCGAATTCTTGTCGTTTGATTTTGTATTGAACCGAATGATGTGTCAACGGATTGCAACGTCATCTTGTACGATGACGAGTTGCCGATGTTCAAACCGCGAACGGAACCATTGGTGTTGACGAATCCGACAAAATCCCAATTGATAGTCATGTCGCCATCCGCTGGAATTTTAGGTGTGACGATTGTCGTTGGTCCACCTATTTGTGTGACATCCGGCGTATTTCCAAGCGGCACTTGTATGCTAAATTCTTGGAATGTTCCAACGAGTATTTCGTACCCCGAACCCGATTGTGTTGTAGTCCATACCGGTGTCGATGGTGTCGTTCCCGAATAGGTTCTTTTCAAATAGTATGTGACATTGTTGTTGAAATCAAACAATTCAACATTCAATTTCAACTTTGCAAAGATGTTGTTTTGGTTGACGTTGACATTCAAAAACAATTTGATTTGGTGATTGAACACCAACGTCAATTGATTCTGCAATGCGGATGAAACCAATCCAATCGCTAAATCCGGGTCAACTCCGTTTTTCCACGTGACCCCCTTCATTGCTTTTGGTTCTTGATTCAGCGAGATGGCCACATCGTTCACCGCTGGCAAAAAGTTGAAAATGTTTCCAGCCAATCGCGCCTTGTTTGACGTTTGGTCAATGGTCTTGTTGTAGAAAACACCACTTTCAAAATCAATCTTTGTTTTGTCTTTTTTGTAGCGGTGTTCCGTGAATGAAGATTCAGCGCGTTGAAACAATTGTTCCAATCGATATTGGCCATTCGAATAGTAAAAACGCAACCCGAAAATCGTACACATTTGCGACAAGATTTCAAACCAATTTTTGTTGGTATAAACTCCGTTTTCATCAATCGTGTCGAATGCGTGGAAATCTGCAAACAACTCATCCAATGGATTGTTGTTCGCGTTGTAGGTCATTTCTTGCGCCCACCAATCGCACACAACGGCCAACACTGGGTGTTCGCTTCCGTACATTCCCAACACGCCAACTTGGTCCAATGCATTGATGAACTGGTTGGTGAACTGACGGAAAAATGACGTGCCACATAATGTGTCCGCCAACTTTGAAATGCCGTCGGTCGCTTGAATGTTTAGAACGTAAGGTTGCGACGTATCTTCAATTTCAATAATATCTTGCACGATATATCCGCCCCAGTAAAAGTCAAGATACACTTCTTCTTCTTCAAAAGTTGTGAACGACATGACGAGTCCGTCGCTTGATACTTTCGTTGTGTTGTACCACTGATCAGCGTTCTGTCCATCGAACTCACCTTTGTAGATCTTGATGTAGTATCTATCTTGTTGATACTGCTTCAGATTGTTGAGAAAAGAAGTTGTCGCTGAATTCTCGACGTACATTCCGAACGAGACTGATGAACCGATGACTGGCGAGTAGATGTTGTCTGTTTGCCCAGAATAGTTCAGTTGAAAGCCTTGTGAAGTGACATTGAACTGATCTGGATCATTCCCAGTGTATTCATCATCATAGATCTCAATCAAGTAGAATTGTCCGTGAATTGATCTAAACTCTGAAAATAGTTTGACGTTCGCCATATTTTAGAAACCTCTTTGTCTTGTTCTGTTGCGTGATGCTCTCTCTTGAGAAAGTAGTATGTCTGATCCAGAGATGCGACCAACGACTTCAATGCGTTGAGAGCCACCTCCGAATTCATTTAATCTATCAAGCGGAATGACTGCTTCTGATTGTCCGCCTTCACCGATCATTGCAAGAGTCGGCGATGTAACGACACCACCTTCAGCCAACATCGGAATGTTCGGCATAAAACCCGCGACGCTTTGCATTGTTCCGAAAATGTCTTTCATGCTTCCAAGACCTCCGATGCCTCCGATTGCGAGTCTAACTGCAACGGCTAAAGCTAAAGCGGCGATGGCCGCTCCTATGAATTGAGCCGCAAGTTTCTTGAGTCCTTGCAACATTGATTGCAGAAAATTCCCGAATCGTGTTTCGCCTTCTTCTAATTTATCGAACGCACGTTCAACTGATGACGCGAAAACATCACCGATCGCTCGGCCCGCTTGAATAGTCAATGCAGTGAAATTCACCATTTGATGACGAACGTTCTCCATCATCGGCATGAAATTCGCCTTGAATTCGTTTGAAATGCCTTTGACCGGTAAATCCAACAACTCTTGCTTCAACACTTCAGTTTCGTCACCAAGGCCGCCCGTTTCATCACTGGCATTCGCCATCGCTTCCGCAAGACCATCAACGCTTTCACTCACTACAACAACTGCGGCATTCGCATCGTCAAGTTTCTTCTTGTTGACTGACAGCATTTGATTGTTGAAATCAAGTTCTTGAACGAGCGACGCTTGTTCTGGTGTCAACGATTGAAGTGCTTGTTTGTAGTTATTGATGTCTTGAGTTGAGAGAACACGACCGAACGATGCTTGTGATTTTTGCGCTAAATCATCGCCCGCTTTGAGCGTTTCGTTATATAGCTTTTGTGCATCGACTGCATCTTTTGTCGCTTGAGACATTTCGTCTTGAGCCGCAATCATGGCTATCTTTTTAGCCATCTGCTTGTTCATCTCTTTTTGAGCGTCAGCGATGTCTTGAGTGCTGTCTTTCTCATCAACAAGATTTGGCAATAAATCACCATACTCTGTGTTCAGCTTACGAATCAATCGAGTGCGTTGCTCGTTTGATATGTTCTGACTCTTGATCGTATTGATCAGATTGTTTGCTTGTGTTTGACGAACTTGATTGTCAGCGATCTCTTTCTTCGCTTCATCAGACATCTTTCTTTCGATGTCAACTGCTTCTTTTTTGCGTCTGTTGACTAAGTAGAGAACACCAGCCAATGCAGTGAGCGCAGTGATGACGACACCGATAGGGTTTGCTTTCAAAGCTAAATTGTACGCTTTCTGCAAAGCAGTTGCAATCTTCGTGATCGTGTTTGACTTGATCATTGCAAGTCGTAGAAATCTGAAGTTTCGCAACAATCCACCCGTCAAGAAGACAAGAGGACCAGCTGAAGCGACAAGAGCGGCGATCGCAACAATGTTTCTCTTCACTGCTGGCGACATTTGATTCAGCTTTCCAGCGAGTTTTGCGAATCCTTCAATCAAAGGAACAACGGCTTCTGCAACAACTTCACCAACAGAGATTCCGAGACCTTCCATTGCTGACTCGAGACGCTTTGAAGCACCGAGAGCGTTGTCGCCCATTTCGTCTGCCATTGATTTTGCAGAGCCTTTTGCGTTCTCAAACTCTTTCGTCAACGGCTTGATCTGATCAACGCCTTCAGCAAGAATCAAGAGTGCTGATTGTGCTGAACGACCGACTTCATCTTTTGCATCAGCGAGACCGATGCCTTTTTCAGCGAGATCTTTCAGTGCTTCAGATGTTGGCTTTCCAGAGGCACCAATCTCTGAGATGATTCTTCGCAGTGAAGTACCAGCTTGAGAGCCTTTGATACCAGCATTTGCAAGAACAGCCATCATCGCTGATGTTTCTTCAATGCTCATTCCAGCACTTTTTGCAACTGGAGCGACAAACTTCATTGAGTTTGCGAATGTCTCCATGTCGAGTGCAGATGTCGAGAACGATTTCGCCATGACATCTGTGACGCGACCAGTTTCTGATGCGTCAAGACCGAATGCTCTGAGTGTAGAACCAGCGACTTCTGCCGCTCTTGCGAGATCAGAACCAGATGCTTGAGCGAGGGCGAGAGTTCCTTCAGTGACTTTTGTGATCTCTGTTGCACTGAAGCCGAGTTTTGCGAACTCTGTTTGAAGAGACGCTACTTCTCGAGCAGTGAACATTGTTGAAGAGCCTAATGCTTTCGCATTGTCTGAAAGCATTTTGAACTCTTCTGCTGTTGCACCAGAGATCGCTTTGACTTTTGACATCTCTGCTTCAAAGCCTTTGAATACGTTGAAAGAGACTGCACCTAAAGCAACGAGAGGCGCAGTCAACTTCATTGACATGTTCTTGCCAGTTTGTTGCATCTTGCGCCCAAGCTGATCCATTGATCGCTCTGCTTTGTTGAGACCTTTCTTGAATGGCGAAATGTTCGCAGTTAGTCGAAAGTTAAGACTCGAGAGATTGGCCATGTTTTAATTTTGCGCGTTCGTTTCTTTCATTTATCACAGCGATGATCTCTCCTTTCGTCCAGATCGTTTGCTTCTTCTTTTGTGCTTCCCAAGGAAAAACAATCAAGTCTCTTGCTTTGATCGTTTTCTTTGTATGAACGTTCAAGAGAATTGTTGTTTGCCAACGCGTTCTTTCCCATTCATTTTGTTGATTTCTGTTCTCTCGCTCGTTGAATCCAGTGACTAAATTTGTCCACTCTCTCGGTGTCAAGTCGTAGAATTCAACTGGTTTGAGACCAATTTGACCGAACGCGAATGACTCGAGATCGTCCCAAGTCGTTTCTTTTTTGCTTTCTTCGCGTCGGCCTACTTCTTTTTTTCGCTCTTTGCACTGAACTGATCTTCAAACACTGCGAAGACTTTTTCAATCAACGCTTCATCATCATCAATCCAGTCAGCGATGTCAGACACATCGTATCTGAAGTTCACTTTTTCTTTTCTCGCTCCGTCTTTGAATCCGCAATACATCAATGTGATCGCTTGATCAAGAGTCATGTCGCCACCAAGATCTTCAAGTTGAGCGAGTGTTGTTCCAGTCATTCTGCTGAATTCGCGAAGCGCGTTGAATCCAAATCTGACTGGATGTTTTCTTTCGTTTGTTTCTATTATCTGAGTCATTTGTTGATGTTGTTAAAAAGAGAGCATCTCTCGATGCTCTCTCTGTTGTGTAGTATTAAGCGACAGACGCTTGAGTCAGTGTGCCAGTTCCAGTGAATCCGAACGAATACGTGACATTCTCTTCAACGCCAGCTTCTTGTTCATAGCTTACGAGATAAGCGTCACCAGTGTAGTCGATTTCATCGGTTGTTGCAGAACCGAATTTCACTTTCACAAGTGTACGATTTGACAACAATGTGAACAGATCGTCTGGTGTGTCGTAGTCTCCAGTGATTGAGTATGTGACAAGTCCGTCACCGCTCAATGACCAAGATTTTAGACCTTCAAGATTTTCTTGCCATCCAGCACTATCTTTTGTGGTTGTGTCGCGAGTCTCCATTGAGACACTAAGTGATGCCGATGTTGCACGGCCGATGATGTCGTATGTTGTTCCACCATCTTCGCTGATTTGAATCACAACGTCAGTTGAGTTCATGATGCTTGTTGCAGCCATTTTCTTTTGTTTTTATTTTATTATTCAATTACTAATCGAGTGAAACACGAAATATCAAATCTACTTGAGAAGAGAAAGTTCTTTCGTCATCACTGAACAAATCGCGCTCACCGTCGAATGAGCAAGATTGTACTTTCACGCTTTCAATCGTTTCATTCATGCGAACAAACGCGTTTCTAATATACGAAACAGCGTTCTGTGTGTCAGCATAAGATGTCGAAACAATTGTGACTCTGACATTCATTTCATCGAGATGTGAGTCGCTGTCTTTTGAACGCTGTGCGTCGTTGACTACGATCTCATAGATCGCGAAAGGATGTTGTGCTGTTTGTGCGCCAACGAGTGGATAGACACGACCAGAGAACAAAGTGTTCAGATCAGAATCATTGTCAAACTTGTATTTGATGACTTTACCAATCATTGTTGTGACGCTTTTACTTGTTTGTCAAGAAACGCTTTCATCAGAGACTTGAATGTTGTTCTGACGAGAGAGAGTCCTCCTTTTTTTGCTTTCTCAGCGAAACCAAAGTTCGCACCTTTTACATATTGGCCGTACTTATTAATGAAGCCGTATTCAACGAAGTGAGCAAACCAGCCACCTTTCTCTGGATCAGAGTATCTGCCTTTCACTCTTGCACCTACTGAGAGC
>Ga0209534_10002907_pt1 | contig 16633 bp, 10 predicted proteins | sample COG_07_FD_184751 | JGI IMG/M metagenome (GOLD analysis project Ga0209534, IMG submission 184751) | Pelagic Microbial community sample from North Sea - COGITO 998_met_07 (SPAdes) (version 2) | ecosystem: Environmental > Aquatic > Marine > Neritic zone/Coastal water | place: Helgoland, sampling...
GCATCTTTTCATTTTGTGAGTGCCATCTTAAAACACAACAAACAAGCATTAGCTAAAAATGAAATCTCTGAAGAAAACGGAGAAACTCTCAATGAATCAATCTTAAAGCCAATTCTTGGATGTGAATTTAATGTCTGCGAAGATCATTTAGATAAAAAGAGAAAAGACAATGGATACCAAATTGTCTTACTCGCTAAAACTAAAAAGGGATATCATAATCTTGCAAAAATGTCTTCCATTGCTTTCATCAATGGGTTCTATTATGTTCCCAGAATAGATCGTAAAATTATTGAGCAATACAAAGAAGATGTTATCGTATTAACTGGGAATACTTATGGAGAAATTCCAAATAAAATATTAAATGTTGGTGAAAAACAGGCTGAAGATGCTCTAATCTGGTGGAAACAACAATTTGGTGATGATTTGTATATCGAATTGATGCGACACAATCAAGAAGATGAGCGTATTGTAAATGAAACACTTCTAAAGTTTGCTAAAAATCATGAGGTTAAAGTTGTTGCAACAAATAATATATTTTATTTAAACAAGGAAGATGCAAATGCCCACGATATTTTATTGTGTGTGAAAGAAGGAGAAAAACAAGCTACTCCAAAAGGAAAAGGAAGAGGATATAGGTATGGGCTGCCTAATGACGAATATTATTTTAAGTCTAGTGATGAAATGAAAGAATTGTTTGCAGACATTCCTGAGGCAATATCTAACATTCAGGAAATTGTAGACAAGATTGAAGTATTCTCATTAGCTAGAGATGTTCTTTTACCAGCATTTGATATTCCAGTTGAATTTCAATCGAAAGAAGACCAAGAAGACGGTGGAAAAAGAGGTGAAAATAATTATCTAAAACACATCACTTTTATTGGTGCAAAAAAGCGATACGGTGAAATTACAGAGTCTATAAAAGAGCGACTTAATTTTGAATTAGAAGTTATTGAAAATACAGGATATCCAGGATATTTTTTGATTGTAGAAGATTTTATCAGAGAGGCAAGAAAGATGGATGTTTCTGTAGGTCCAGGTAGAGGATCAGCTGCTGGTTCCGTTGTTGCGTATTGTCTTTGGATTACCAATATAGATCCCATTAAATATGACTTACTTTTTGAGCGTTTCTTAAATCCAGAACGTGTATCCATGCCTGATATTGATATTGATTTTGATGATGAAGGAAGAGGAAGAGTAATGGACTATGTAATTAATAAATATGGAGCTAACCAGGTTGCTCAAATCATCACCTATGGAACCATGGCTGCAAAATCCTCCATTCGTGATACAGCAAGAGTACTTGATTTACCACTATTTGAGGCAGATAGAATTGCTAAATTAATACCAAATGTAAAACTGAAAAATATTTTTGGAACAGATGAGAAAAGCAAAGGGAAAATTGCTGCTTTACGTTCTGAAGAAAAAGATATGGTCAACGAATTAAAAGCCATGTCAGAGGGAGACGGAATAGAATCTGAAACCATTAACAAAGCTGCTATCCTAGAAGGCTCTGTAAGAAATACAGGAATTCATGCCTGTGGAGTTATTATCACTCCCTCAGACATCACCAATTTTGTTCCGGTAGCTCTGGCAAAAGATTCAGACATGTATGTTACTCAGTTTGATAATTCTGTTGTTGAAAGTGCAGGCTTATTAAAAATGGATTTTTTAGGGTTAAAAACATTAACGCTCATAAAAGATACCGTAAAAATTGTGAAAGCCAGACATAGTGTTCTTCTAGATCCAGAAAATTTCCCATTAGATGATGAAAAAACGTACGAATTATTTCAACGAGGTGAAACCATTGGAATTTTCCAGTATGAATCACCGGGTATGCAAAAGCATATGCGTTCTCTTAAACCTACTGTTTTTGGAGATTTAATTGCCATGAATGCATTATATAGACCTGGTCCAATGGAATATATTCCATCGTTTATTAATAGGAAACACGGCAAGGAGGATATTGAATATGATCTACCAGCTATGGAAGAATATCTAGCTGAAACCTACGGAATTACAGTATACCAAGAGCAGGTAATGTTACTTTCTCAAAAACTTGCCAACTTCACAAAAGGTGAAGCCGATGTATTAAGAAAAGCAATGGGAAAGAAGCAAGCTGCTGTCTTGGCAAAAATGAAGCCTAAATTTATCAATCAAGCAGGAGAAAATGGTCATGAATCTGAGAAACTAGAGAAAATTTGGAAAGATTGGGAAGCTTTTGCGTCTTATGCTTTTAATAAATCTCATTCTACTTGTTATGCATGGATAGCCTATCAAACAGCCTACCTTAAAGCTCACTACCCAGCAGAATACATGGCTTCTGTTCTATCCAACAACATGAATGACATTAAATCTGTTTCATTCTTTATGGAAGAATGTAAATCTATGGGCTTAGAAGTTTTAGGACCAGATATTAACGAATCTTATTTAAAATTTTCTGTAAACAAACAAGGGGCTGTTCGTTTTGGAATGGGTGCCATCAAAGGCGTGGGTAGTTCAGCTGTAAAAGCAATTATTAAAGAGCGAAAAGAAAATGGTCATTTTACATCAATTTTTGATGTAACCAAAAGAATAGATTTACGAGCGGCGAATAAAAAAGCTTTCGATGGTTTAATTTTAGCTGGAGGTTTTGATTCTTTTTCAAACACTCACAGAGCGCAATATTTTGCTGAAGATGAAAAAGGACAAACCTTTATAGAGAAAGCAATTAGATATGGGGGTAAATACCAAGAAAATTTAAATTCTGCGCAAGTCTCTTTATTTGGAGAAGCTTCAGATGTTCAATTCCCTGAACCAGATATTCCAACTTGCGAGGCCTGGGGGAATATGGAAGAACTTGCTAAAGAAAAAGAAGTCGTAGGAATTTATATTTCTGCTCATCCATTAGATGATTTTAAAAATGAATTAAAATTTTGTAATGCAAGTGTGGGTCATTTTAAAAGTGATTTGCAAAAATATGTAGGTGCTAACTTGGTGTTTGCTGGCATCATTACAGAAGTTCAACACAAAGTTTCAAAAGCTGGAAAAGGTTGGGCTTCTTTCTTTATTGAAGACTATTTAGACAGTTTTGAGTTTCGAATTTTTGGAGAAGACTATTTAAAGTTTAAACATTTTTTAGTCTCAAATTCTTTCTTATTTGTGAGAACTACAATTCAAAAAGGATGGACAAACAAAGAGGGAGTTGAAGGGGATGCTAGGTTAAAATTTACAGAATTTAAATTATTGCACGATGTAATGGATGATTTATGCAAAAAAGTTACTATTAAAATACCCGTAGAAGATATTCATGAGAAATCCATAAAAAGTTTTGACACCTTGTTTAAAGAACACAAAGGAAAAAAATCTCTAAGGTTTGTAATTTATGATGTACAAGAAGAAATAGAGTTGGAAGTTCCTAGCAGAAACACAAAAATAAAGATTAGTAGTGAGCTCTTAAAAAAACTAGAAGATCAACATGTTAATTTCAAATTGAATTAAGCAGTAAGCTCAGAAAAAAACACTTCCAAACTTTGATTTTTGGAATTTAACTCTAAAATTTTTAATCCATTTTCTTTAGCAAAATCAAAAATTACAGGTCTCATATCTTCAGATGAATCAAAGGTTATATACCAAGTATTATCAAAGTTATTCTTAAAAGATATCATATTTGGTAGCATCTGAATAAATTGTTCTTCAATCTTGTAATCAAAAGTAACCTCTATAGTTTGTTCATTACTTTTCTTCAACTCTTTAATTGGTTTATCTACAAGCAATTCTCCTTTTTTTATAATAATCACTCGATCACAAACAGCCTCTACTTCTTGCATAATATGAGTAGAAAATAATATTGTTTTATCTTTTCCTAACTCTTTAATTAAAGTTCTTATTTCTTGAATTTGGTTTGGATCTAATCCTGTGGTAGGTTCGTCTAAAACTAATACATCTGGATTGTGAATAATAGCTGCAGCTATACCCACCCGTTGTTGATATCCTTTTGATAGTTGGCCAATCTTTTTATGAACTTCTGGCTTTAGACCAACAGTATTAACAACTGTTTCAATAGTCTCTTTTGGAACCTTAAAAATTGATGCCTGAAATTGTAAATATTCCTTCACATACATATCTTCATACAATGGGTTCTGTTCGGGAAGATATCCTATATGAGCTTTTGCTTCTATCGGATTTTTTAAGACATTAATACCTGATATAAAAACAGTTCCTTTTGTAGGTAAAATAAATCCGGTTAAAATCTTCATCATGGTAGATTTCCCAGCACCATTTGGACCTAAAAATCCAATAATTTCACCTTTACTAGCAGAGAAACTAATTTCATTTAACGCCAACTGAGTTTCATAAGATTTTGTAACAGATTGTACTTCTATAGACATAGAACAAAAGTAATTTATTTAATTTTATAACATCCACAATTTAAAAATAGTTCAAAAAAAGGTTGCCTATTTAGACAACCCTTTAATTTTTTTAATAACAAAATAATTTTAGATACTTATTCAATCACTAATTTTCTTGAAGTTTGTTTAGCACCATTCTTAATCTTTAACACATAGAATCCTTTAGCTGTATTTTGAAAAGAAATACTTTCAGAAAATCGTAATGATATATTAGAGAATTGTAACTCTTTTACCAACCTTCCAGTTAAATCATATAATTGGATTTCTACGCTCTCAGTTGATTCTGCATTAAACTGCAAGTTAAAATTCCCATTGGATGGATTAGGGTATAAATTAAAACCCTCAAAAGTATCATTATCCAAAGAAGCTGTTGCATCAATCACCTCAATAGTGTAGTCCTCTACCTCAGCGTCTTCATCAGTCATACAAGAGGTTGGATCTGTAAGATACTTGGTAGATACTCTCATTGTTGTTGAACCCAATAAAGCATCTGAAGGTATTGTTACAGATAAAGGGCTTAATGTTGTAGTTTCATCTTCTACATCTAAGGCTGTTCCAAGGTCATACTCTTCATTTTCATCATCAAAATCACAATCTTGATTCCAATCTATCCAAACCAGTGTATTTAAAGTATAATTACCATCTGTATTTACCTGAATTGTTAATTCATGAACTTCATCAGCTTTTACGCTAGTACTAATATCTGTATAATCACTATATCCTCCTGATTTTCCAGATGAATTGTCTATCGTGTTAAAAACTACTCTTGTTGTACTGGTTTCCCAGTCACTATTCCCAGTAGATATACACACAGTACAATTTTGAGTGGTAAAAGAACTTGTGGGAGAAAAGTCTCCATCTCCACATGTGTTTTTAGCTTTTACTCTCCAATAATACGTAGTTGATTGATTTAAAGTAGCTCCAGTATATGAATTTGTTGTACTATTTTCACTAGCTACAATTGAACTAAACTCAGAATCTGAGGCAATTTCTATATCATAGGAACTTGCGTTTGAAATGACATCCCACGAAAAAGTAGGTGATAAACCTACCCCACCTCCACTATCGCTTGGAGTTGTTAGGTTAGGAATTTCAGATAAAGTTGAAAATACTGAGAAATTTGCATCAGCATTCTTGACTATAGCTCCTGAAGTACCAATAATTTGAAAATCATAAGTTCCTTCATTAATTGAACCAATATTACTAATAACTAATTCTATATCTTCTCCATCTGTACTGGCTGTATTAGAGCTAAATGTTGCATTTAATCCAGAAGGCAAGCCTAGAGTTGAAAAAGATGTAGTACCTGTAAATCCTTGGAAGGTATTGTAGGTAAAATTATAGATAACATCATTTGGCGAACAAACTGCAACAGACGGTTCTTCAATAGTTATAACAAATTCTGATTGTTGTAATGATAAATTTGTTGAATTTACAGCGTAAAAAATATTATCATTCCCTTCTACCATTATTCTTAATTGATTGGAATCACCATTAGTTGGGGGTACAGAAAAGGTATGACTTCCATCATTTGCAACATTATTTGCTGCTAAAAAAGGAAATGTAAGCCCTCCATCTGTAGATAGATAAATATTAACCGTTGGAGTGTTTACAATACCTGAAGCAGTTCCTGCAACATCCCAAGTAACTGTTTGGCTTTCACCCACATTCCATGTTTCATTTGCTGTTTGTGAAATTACAGCAAATGGTCCAGAATTTCCATCTACGGTAACGGTCATGAAATCAAAATCTGATTGTGGAAATTGTCCTGTGCCATTGGTTTCTGATCTATCTCTAACGGTTAAAGCAAAATCTAAAGATCTAGCAACTGTGGATACCGTTTCCCACGAAATATTATCAACTGTTACACCAGGATTGGTTTCTGTTAATTCACCAGATAAAACTCGAGATTTTACAGGCATATATCTAGTTGGGTTTGTACTTGGCGGTCTTGATCTCCATACAGCACCTGATGTTTTAGTAGGCCCAAAAGTACTTCTGGTAGTAATTCCGTCGTCTACTTGTTCCCATGAATATGTTAATACATCTCTCTCATCTAAATCGGTAGCCGAGCCTACTAGTTTAAAAGCAGTTCCTTGAGGAATCGTATAATCGGATCCGGCATTTGCAACAGGTGGATTATTTGTAATTACTGTAGAAGTCCAACATGTTTTGTTTTCTAAATTATTTAAAACTTGATTAATAGTTCCATAATGAAAATAAGGATCACTATGGTCTTGAACGTCGTCAGCACCAGTGATTCCGGCATATCCCATAATTGTAGTTCCACTTCCAGGTTCATAATTCACACCGGTTCCCTCGCTACTCATTGAAAAAGTGTGATTCCCTCCCATTTGATGACCAATTTCATGCGGCACATAATCTATGTCAAAAAAATCATCCATGTAAGGTCCACCATCGTTGTCAGTAAATTGATGAGATGAAAAACCACTACCTTTCTGTCCATCTACACAAACACACCCAATACATCCTGCATTTCCATTATTACTTCCATAGTCAAATAAATGTCCAATATCATAATTAGACTCGCCCACCTCAGATGTAAGTGTTGACTGTAATTGACCATTAGGGCTACTACTTGAATATGGATCTGTTGAGGCTGTGGGATAAATAATCTCTGTTCCAGACACTAGTTGAAAGGAGACAGCCATATCTACTTCAAAAACTTCGTTAGTTCTATTTAATGTAGAAACTACAGCTGCTAAAGCATCTTCTTGGGCATCACCATTTGTATTGTCTCCATCATCCCAAAAGTTAGTGTATTCACCTGTAGTTGATATTGCTATTCTTAGAGTTCGTAAAATTTGATCGTTAGCATCTCTATTAAAAGAAGTAATTTCTTTGATCGGTACATATTCATTCTCTGTTAAACATTCAAAATCTTCTTTTGAATCAATTCTTACGTTTCTGTCGTAGGTAATATATTGTGATACATTCCCTTTGTTTAATGGAACCGTAAAAAGAGTTGGTTTGTTAGGATACGTAGACATCGTTTTTAATCCCTGAGGAGTAATACTAAAACGAATTCTGGTACCTGGATTATCTAGACTAAAGCCAATATATGTTTTTATATTAGGATACTTTAATGCAATCTCGGGCGCTAAAGTAGAAGTTTCTGAAACTTGAAATCGCTCCATACCTCCATTATTGTCTGGAAAATAAATTTCAGCCATTGAGCTAGAACTAATATTATTTCTTGAAGGCACACCATCTAGTTGAGCTTTAAGTTTATCTAGATCTAAAGAAAATACTTGATATTTATTTTCATTAAAATTTTTTAAAAAAGAATTCTTTTCAGAAGGTATTATTTTTATTTTCTCCCAATAAAAAGACTGGGTAAATCCAGTCATAAATATTGAATAAAAGATAATGGTGAGTAAACTTTTTTTCATGGATATTAGTGTTAGATAAAAAAGGGCTTAGTAGTGCATCAAATATAACTAAATATTTATATTTGCTTTCAATGGATAGTAATAAAAAAATTTCACTAAGAGATTTAGGGTTAAGAGATTATAAACATATCTGGGAATACCAAACTTCTTTACTGGATGGAATTATAGCTATAAAAAGACACAACAGAAAAGAAAGTACCCACAAACCTACTTCAAACTATTTTCTTTTTGTTGAGCACCCTCATGTATACACTCTCGGAAAAAGTGGAGACCTCAGCAATCTATTGATTAACGAACAACAATTGAAAGAAAAAAAAGCGACCTATTACAAAATAAACAGAGGGGGAGACATTACCTATCACGGACCTGGACAAATTGTAGGATATCCTATTTTAGATCTTGAAAATTTTTTTACAGACATACACAAATATCTGCGTTTGCTAGAAGAAGTAATTATAAGAACATTAGCTGAATACGGAATTAAAGGTGAGAGAAGTAAAGGCGAAACCGGAGTTTGGATAGATACTGGAACACCATTTGTTAGAAAAATTTGTGCCATGGGTATTAGAAGTAGTCGTTGGGTAACTATGCATGGTTTTGCTTTGAATGTTAATACTAACCTTGGCTATTTTGATCATATTATCCCTTGTGGAATCAAAGGAAAGGCTGTCACTTCTTTAGAAGTTGAACTAGGAAAAAAAATAAATTTAAATGAAGTCAAAAGTAAAATATTAATCCATTTTAAAGATCTTTTTGATGTAGAAGCTTTTGAATCAGACATCTAATTTTAATTGCACAGGTAATAGTTTAAATGTTTTTCTGTGATATTTTGCAATACCAAACTCTTTGATAGCTTTTCTATGTTCTTTGGTTGGATACCCTTTGTTTTTTTTCCAATTATATACTGGGAATTCTTGATGAATTTTTTTCATAAAATCATCTCTATAAGTTTTTGCCAAAACTGATGCTGCTGCAATACTCATATATTTAGCATCTCCTTTTACTATAGTTTGGTATGGAATGTTGAGATACTTTCTAAATTTATTGCCATCCACAATAATATATTCAGGAACAATTTTCATGTTGCTAATAGAACGCTGCATCCCTGTAATTGATGCTTGCAAGACATTTAGTTGATCTACTTCATTGTGATGAACAAAAGAAATACCATATGCCAATGCTTCTTTTTCAATTACAGGACGGAGTATCTCTCTTTTGTATTCTGACAATTGTTTAGAATCATTTAATAATTCGTGTTTAAAATTAGCAGGTAAAATAACAGCTGCTGCTACTACTGGCCCAGATAAACAACCCCTTCCAGCCTCATCTGTGCCTACCTCTAATTGAAACCCACTAAAATTATTTTTTAACATACTGCCAAATTAACATTTTTTCAAGATAATTATTTGAATTCTTTTCCATTTAAAAGTTTACTTTTGTTTTGCAGAAGATTTTTCAATGAAAAGAATAATTTACTTCCTTTTTCTAGCTAGCCTTTCAACTACGCATGCACTCGGTCAAAAATTAAAGTCTCTAGATAAGCAAAGGAGAACGAAGGATAAAAGTAATTTTATGCTTAATGATAGTATTTCTCAAGATAATAGTGGTACAAAAAAAATTAAATTAAGTGCTAAAACCTTCTACACTGATTATAAGATTTTTTCATACTTTAATGACACTACATATATAGACACAACTCTCAATATAAACAAACATTATAAATTTAATTTTTTAAGAAGAGACCATTTTGGTTTGTTACCTTTTCACAATATTGGTCAAACTTTTAATCGATTAACATATGATTTTGATAGAATAACCAATACACCAGATATAGGCTTTACTGCAAAACAGTTCTCTTATAAAGAAGTCGAGGATATAAATTACTTTGAAGTTCCTACTACCACATCAGAGATTATGTTTTTAACTACCCTAGAACAAGGTAGATTTTTAGATTCTTTTTTCACCTTAAATTTTTCGAGAAGATTAAATGTTTCAATTGCTTACACTGGATTACGCTCTCTGGGAAAATATAGAGCATCTCTGGTAAGCCAGGGTAATTTTAGAACTACTTTTCATTATGAAACTAAAAAAGGTGAGTACGCTATCAGAGGACATATTTCTACTCAGGATGTTTTAAATGAGGAAAGTGGAGGTTTAACAAACGAATCTTTGGTAGCTTTTCTTGAAAATGACCCTAATTTTTCAGATAGAGCCAGGCTAGATGTAAATTTAATTGACACGGAGAACCTCTTGGAAACCTCCAGACTTTATTTAGAACAAGACTACCAACTACTTGCTTCTAAAGACTCTGTAGATCAAAAAGATTTTACCAATCTAAAAGTAGGTCATGTTTTTGAAAGCAGTAAAAAAGGCTACGAATTCTTACAAAACTCACCTACAAATTTTTTAGGGAGTACTAATTTTTCAGGAAATATTAGAGATGTAGTTAAAAACTCTTTTCTAAAAAATCAATTTTTCTTAGAGTTTAATTCTAAATACATTTTAGGAACTTTTAGGGTAAAATCTAATATCATGAATTATTCCTACGGGTATGATAAAATTATCAATCAAACTAGCGGAATTACTAAACTAAAGCTAGAGGGTAGTGCTGCATCTTTTGGGGCAGACTGGAAAGCTAAAGTGAATAAATTTCAATTAGATGCTACTGGTGAAATCACTCCAGGATCAGCAAGACTTGCAGGAACCAATCTTCAAGGGAATTTATCCTACAAAAAAGACAGTTTATTCAGCATTAAAGCTAGTATTCTATTAAATTCTAAATCTCCAAATTATAATTTCTTACTTTATCAAAGCACCTATGACGAATATAATTGGGAAAATGATTTTGAAAACATAAGAACACAAGACCTAGGGTTTCAATTTGATTCTAAGTGGTTAAGTACTAACATCCATCTAACTAATATTGAAAACTATACTTATTTTAGTGAAGACAACAAACCAAAGCAATATGTAGATAACATTACCTATTTAAAAGTAAAAGTTAACAAGGAGTTTTCTTACAAAAGATTTGCTTTAGATAATACCCTTATGTATCAAAATGTTAGTGGTGGATCTTCGGTTTTTAGAGTTCCAGAACTAGTTACTAGAAATACTTTATATTACAGAGATTATTGGTTTAAAGGAAAACCTATGCAGGTTCAAATTGGTGCTACCTTTAACTATTTTACATCCTACAAGGCAAATGCCTATAATCCATTATTAGCAGAATTTACACTTCAAAATTCTGAAGAAATTGGATTTCCTTCAGTAGATATCTTTTTTAATGCACAAATTAGAAGAACTCGAATTTTCTTTAGAGTAGACAATGCACTTTCTGACTTTGGAACTAGAAATTATTTCTCTGCTCCAAATTATCCTTACAGAGATTTCACCATAAGATTTGGACTGGTGTGGAATTGGTTTATTTAACTATTATTTAGCTGCTAACTGTCTAATTTTAATTCTGAATGCAGCAAACAATAACGTTGTAAATGGTGATAACCAATTAAAAATTGCATAGATAAAATACTCTCCAACACTTACTCCTAATACACCAGAATGATAAGCCCCGCAGGTATTCCAGGGTATTAATACTGAAGTAACTGTTCCAGAATCTTCTAGGGTTCTACTTAAGTTTTCAGGAGCCAAGCATTTTTCTTTAAAAGCTTTAGAATACATTTTACCTGGCACTACTATCGCCAAATATTGATCTGAAGCGGTAAAATTTAATCCAATACATGTACATACTGTACTGGCAAATAACCCAAAAACAGAATCAAAAAGTTGTAACATAAAGCTACTAATCTTTGCCAAAGCTCCAATAGCATCCATAATTCCTCCAAAAATCATAGCACATAAAATAAGCCAGATCGTTCCCATCATTTTTGCCATACCTCCAGCTGTAAACAACTTTGCTAAAATTTCATTGTCTGTTGCTATAGCCGTATCTACAGTTATTGCAGTCATCAATCCTTTGTAGGCTGAGTTAAATGTTAATTCAGTTGCACCTGCAATATTCATAATAATTTGTGGCTGAAAAAATAAGGCAAAAATTGCTGCTAAAAGAGTTCCTGCTAGCAAAGCTATTAAGGGAGGTGTTTTTTTTATGATAAGACCAATTACCATAACTGGCACTAAAAATAACCAAGGACTAATATTAAAAGCCTTGTCTATATCTGCCAGCATCGCTAAAGTATCTGCATCACCATTAACAGTAAGTGTAAGTCCTATGATTATAAAAATAATTAGGGTTACTATAAATGTAGGAACTGTAGTGTAAGACATATACTTTATATGTGTGAATAAATCTGTTCCTGCCATTGCTGGAGCTAAGTTCGTTGTATCTGACATTGGTGACATTTTATCTCCAAAATAAGCACCAGATAAAACAGCTCCTGCTGTCATTCCTAGAGAAATATCTAAAGCACCCGCAATTCCAATTAACGCAATACCTACTGTTGCTGAAGTAGTCCAAGAACTTCCGGTTGCTACAGAAATAACCGCACAAATAATTAAACATGCTGGTAAGAAAATTGTGGGGTTTAAAATCTGTAATCCATAATAGATCATTGTAGGTATAATTCCACTGACCAGCCAGGTACCTGCTAATGCCCCTACCATTAATAGAATAAATATAGCACTAGAGGTAGACTTAACATTCTCTGCAACCTCATCCATCATTCTAGAAAAAGAAACCCTATTTCTAAAACCTACTATTGCTGCTACGGCTCCTCCTATTAATAATATAAACTGATTTGAACCACTTAATGAATCATCTCCAAAAATAAAAACATTATAGGCCAACAGCCCTACTAAAATGATGATAGGAATCACAGCCTCAAAAATTGAAAGCTCACTATTCTCCATAATTTTTTGGTCTTGTATTTTTATCTCTGAAAGATTTTCTTGGTCTTGCATATTTTCAGTTTTTGTTTTGTAATGTTACGATTTTAGAAGAAGCTATGCAAGTGAAATGAGTTGGTTACATTTGCATCCATGGATTCAATTACTCAGATTGTTTTAGGAGCTGCTTGTGGCGAAATAGCTTTAGGAAAGAAAATAGGAAATAAAGCTATTCTCTTCGGTGCTATTGGTGGCACAATTCCAGACTTAGATGTACTTATTGGTAGTCTTTATTATTCTAATGAAATAGACAGCCTAGCTTTTCATAGAGGATTTATGCATTCTATTATTTTTGCAATTTTAGGAGCCTTTATCTTTGGCTTTATAAGTTCAAAAGCCTACGATTATGGGCCTAAAAGAAAAGGAACAACTAACTTAAAAGATTGGATCTGGTTGTTCTTTTTATCTATTTTTACCCACCCAATTCTCGATAGTTTCACTCCCTATGGAACACAATTATTTTTACCCTTTTCAGGTTATAGAGTAGCTTTTAATAACATTGCTGTTGCAGATCCACTATACACCCTTCCCTTTCTACTATGTATGATTATTGCTATGTTTTTTAATCGAAAAAACCCTACACGAAGAAGATGGACAAAAGCTGGCCTTTATCTTAGCTCTGCATATATGATCTTTACCATTGGTAATAAAATATATGTAAATCAAACTTTTAAAAAGTCTTTTCAGAAAGCGAACATTAACTATTCAAAATTTAGCGCACAACCCACAATTTTAAACAATGTTTTATGGTACGCAGTTGCAGAAACTGATAAAAATTACACGATGGCTTTTTATTCAATTTTTGATAACAACACAAGACCTACCAACTTTATAAATATTCCTAAGAACCATACTCTTGTGGATGTTAATCATCCAGACATAAGAACATTACGATGGTTTAGTAATGAATTTTACACGTTAAGTTCTTTAAACAACAATCAAGTTATTTATAAAGATTTACGCTACCCATTACTTGATCAAAAAGATTCAACATCTTCTCTATTTAGCTTTAAATTAATCAAAGAAGGAAAAAGATGGAACACAAAAAGTCTTTCAGAAGAAAGATTTAAAGATAGCAACATGAACAAATTATCTAAAGAATTATTCTACAGAGCTTTTAGAGATTTTTAATTTGAAACTAAAGATTCACTAGTTAAAACCCCAACCTCTTTCATGCACTTTTTTATGGTCTGATACGTTCTTTCGATATTGTTATCTAACCCAATTGAAAAACGAATTAAACCATCTGATAAACCCATTTCTACTTGTTCTTCTTCAGGAATTTCTGAAGAAGTAGAAGTTCCTGGAGCAGAAAATAATGTTTTATAAAAACCTAAACTTACTGCTAAATAGCCAACGTTTTTATGTTGCATGGTTTCCATGAGTGCATTGGCCTTTTCTAAAGAACCAGCATCTATAGTTAACATTCCTCCGTATCCATATTCAGTATTCATCATAGAAGTAAATAGTTGATGGGATGGATGGGATTCTAATCCAGGATACACTGTTTTTATACCATCAGCTTCAAACTTATTGGCTAAATAAAAAGCATTATAACTGTGTTGCTTCATACGAATATGAAGTGTTCTTAAATTCTTTAAAATTGAGGAAGCACGAAGGCTATCCATGGTAGATCCCAAAAGCATACAAGCACCATCTATGACACTTCTTAATTGGTCTATAAATTCTTGACTTCCACAAACAACACCACCTACTGCATCTGAAGAACCATTAATAAATTTAGTTAGACTATGCACCACAACATCTGCTCCTAATTGAATAGGAGAAATAGACAATGGTGAGAATGTATTGTCTACTACCAGCGTTAACGAATACTTTTTTGCTAATGCAGCTAATCCTTTAATATCGGCTACCTCTAATAAAGGGTTACTCACAGATTCACAATATAAAACCTTGGTATTCTCAGTAATTGAAGCCTCCACTATTTCTAAATTTGTAATATCTACAAAAGAAGTTTGAATAGCTAACCTAGGTGTAAAATTCTTTAAAAATGCATAGGTACCTCCATAAATAGTTCTACTGGACACAATATGATCACCTGCGCCACATAATTGCAATAATACTGGAGTGATAGCCCCCATTCCTGAAGCAGATACATTGGCTGTTTCTGTACCTTCCATAGCAGCGAGTGCTTCCCCTAAACATAAATTACTTGGTGTGGTATGACGAGAATACAAATGACAACCGTCTGTATTCCCTTCAAAAGTATCAGCCATTGTTTTGGCTGCCATAAAAGTATAGGTTGATGAATCTGAAATAGAAGGGTTTACACCTCCAAACTCTCCAAAGTTTTGAAGATCTTGAATATTGTCTGCTGGATTGAAACTCATATCTGAAGTATTTTTATCAAATTTAATTATAAATAGATAATTTATCAACTATAAAACACAATAACAGATTATTTTTAATTAAAAAACATTAATAATAAATAAAAAATCTTTAATTTTATATATTAATTGAATTATTTAGAAAATTTTTCGCTTTATAATTTTTAAAATAAAATCTAATAAAAAGACATACAAATGAAATTAGACCATATTGATAAAAAATTAATTAGTCTGCTTCAAAATAACAGTAAAAAAACGAGTAAACAGCTTTCTTTACAATTAAATCTATCGGTAACAGCTGTATATGAAAGAATAAAGAAATTAGAAAAAGAAGGTGTTATAAAAAAATATGTGGCGATAATAGACAAGGAAAAAATTAACAAATCATTTCTTATTTTTTGCCATATAAAACTACTGCAGCACTCTAAAGAATTCTTGTCAAATTTTGAAAAAGAAATTTTAAAATTAGATGAAGTTTCTGAGTGTTTTCATGTGAGTGGAGATTATGATTATATCATAAAAATTCATGTGTCTGATATGAAAGAGTATCGTGAATTTATGGTTACTAAACTTACTACCATTAAGCATATTGGGAGTACGCATAGTACCTTTAGCATAGAACAGGTTAAGAGTACAACTGAAATTCAAGTATAATAAAAAAGCCCAAAACATAGTTTTGGGCTTTTGGTTACTTGTTTGAATGTGATCCGTCACAAAATCCTTGTGAGTCTGATGTGTTTCCACATCCACATTTTGGTCTGTCGATTTTTAAAGTTTTCATATGTGTTAATTTTGATATTATTTAGTTACTACTGTGAAAGACATCTCTACTAAATCATCAATAAATTTGTCTTTTAAGCCTTCAATCCATCTTTTTGAACCGTACTTTACATTAAAGTCTGCACGATCTATATTAAACAATTCACTTTTAAAAGTGGTTATACCATCTACAGTTGAAACAGATGCAGGTATAGTGATACTTTTGGTTACATCTTTAATGGTTAAGTTTCCAGTAACCGCCATATTACCTTCAACTTCTAGTACTGAGGTAATTACAAATTTTGAGGTAGGATATAGAGCAACATCAAAAAAATCTGGAGCTTTTAAGTGCTTTTCAAGCTTACCTGCTCCTTCACTACCAGCCATATCAATATTTTTTATAGTATTCATATCTATGACAAACTCACCTTCTTTCAAAACACCATTTTCAACAACCATACCTCCACTAGTAAAAGAAACTATTCCGTTGTGAGAACCAGTTGGTTTTGTTCCTTTCCATGTCATTACAGAAGCAGTTAAATCTAGATTATTAACCATATTAGTTTTTTCAACCTTAACTTCTTCTTTAACAACAATTTTTTCTTTCTTTTCTCCTTTGCAAGAGAATAAAACAGTAGAAACAATTACTACTGCCATGATTATTTTTTTCATTTTTTAAAATATATTAAATTAGTCTCCATGGCAAATATATATTAATTATTTTCCATGGAAACTAAAAAAATGTTAAAATTTATTTTTTGTGTCTATGATAATGGTAACGGGGCCATCATTATGAATCTCCAACTCCATATGGGAACCAAAC
>Ga0209534_10002916_pt1 | contig 16616 bp, 9 predicted proteins | sample COG_07_FD_184751 | JGI IMG/M metagenome (GOLD analysis project Ga0209534, IMG submission 184751) | Pelagic Microbial community sample from North Sea - COGITO 998_met_07 (SPAdes) (version 2) | ecosystem: Environmental > Aquatic > Marine > Neritic zone/Coastal water | place: Helgoland, sampling...
AATCCAACAATTCATTTTTATTGGTAGAGGCAATCAACGTAGAATTCCATGAAAAATTCTCACCGGTAATATTCTTGGTTCTTAATTCAAATTCCCAACCACTGTTTTTTACTTTACCTAAGTTAACAATACCGTTATTAAACCCTGTAACATAGGAAACGGGGTTGTTTAACAATAATTGATCGCTTGTTCTTTCGTAATAGTCGATTGAACCAGAAATCCTGTTGTAAAGTAAGCTAAAGTCTAAACCAGGGTTGATTTCTTCTGATGCTTCCCATTGTAGCAATAAATTTGCAATATTCTTTGGGGAGACACCAGCTGTAATACTTCCATCTACAACAGCATTAGAAGTGTTTAACTGGGCAAGGTAAGGCCATGCATTTACTAGATCATCACCAACATTAAATCGTTCAGATCCAGTACGACCATAACTTGCTCTAAGCTTGAGGGTGGTAACAAAGTCAGATCCTGAAAGGAAATCTTCGTTGGCTACATTCCAACCCACAGATAGGGCGGGGAAGTTACCCCATTTAGATTGAACCCCAAATACAGAGCTTCCGTCTCGTCTAAAGGATGCATTTAAAAGATACTTGTTATCATAGGCATAACCAACGCTTGCGAAATATCCAATCTTGTTGGTTACTACGTTTATCTCACCATCAGAAACAATTGTAGTCGCTCCTTGTAGGTTTTTCAATAAATCATTTGAGTAACCTGTTCCAATAATCTGGCTAGACTCAGCGCTTCTTCGCTGAATGGTAATACCTGCTAGTGCGCTTATATCATGACTACCAATTTGTTTTTTAAAAGAAATGGTATTATCTGAAATAAGACGTGTTCTAAATCTATTGTTTAATAGGTATTTAGCTCTACTCGTACCAGACTGGTGATGCTTTGACCCATCCCAGCGTGTTCTTTTACGTTGTTCAATAGTAACTCCTAGAGAAGACTTAGCCACAAGACCGTCGGCTATCTTGTACTGTAAATATGCACTTGTCAATAATTTTGTATTGAACTCAAAATGCTCTCTTTCAATATATTGAGCATATGGGTTTGCATCTCCTGAAGTACGTGGACGGTTATCCGATCCATTCCCATCAAGATCCAATTCAACCAAATGGTTTTCATAGAAATAATCACCTGGTCCAACATTTGGATAAGCACTTGTGTTAACAAATTGCATGGTCTCTGGAGTATGGTAGATCGGTAACCAAGGAGACTGTCTAATTGGATTATGAATAGAGGTTGGCAATCTTCTTTGCTTTGAAAAGGACGGCGTTGCGCTTAATCCGAATTTTAACTTATCGTTAATCTGATTATCCAATTTAAGTTTTGCAGAGTACAGTTTATAGTCGTCCGTAATAACAACACCTTCATCATGAACATAACGAAGTGAAGCCGTGAATTTTGTTGCTTTTGATCCACCACGTGCGGATAATGAATGGCTTGTTATAAACCCACCATCAAAAAACACATCTTGCCAATCTCTATCAATACCGGTTACTTCAACAATTTTAAGTGCATAAGCGGTTTGTTCTGAGAGTGTCCCTGTAGCTGCACGTTCTTTTACTGCCCATTCAGCAGTACTTTTTCTGTAATCGTCACTACCAAAAGCATTTTTATACCCTGTGTAGGTTTCATAAGAAAATTTTGTCTCTCCCTCTTTTCCTGTTTTTGTGGTAATTAATATGACACCATTAGACCCTTCACTACCATAGATGGCAGCAGAAGCAGCATCTTTCAATACTTCAAAAGATTCTACATCATTCATGTCTAAGTTTCCAAGAAACCCTGAATCAACAACAACACCATCAACTACGACAGCCGGACCGGAATCAGCGGTAATTGAACCAAAACCACGAATGGTAATGGTTGGCGCTCCACCCGCTTCTGGGTTAGTTGCCTGAATATTTACTCCAGAAACCTGTCCAATCAGTGCATCATCAACACGCGCAACTGCTATTTGATCTAAATTTTCGTTTACAATCTTTGAAATTGCTCCAGTTACAAGACTTTTCTTTTGTGTCCCATATCCTGTTACTATAATTTCATCTAATTCGTTCTGGTCTTCTTGTAATCCAACAACGATGTTGTCTTGACCCGTATATTGTATTACTTGAGTGGAATAACCTAGATAAGAAATTTCAAGGTTTTGGTTGAGATTAACAGAAATGGTGAAATTCCCATCAAAGTCTGAGGTTGTTCCATTGTTGGTTCCTTGAACAATTATAGTGGCGCCAGGAATGGCCTCCCCATTTTGATCAGTGATTGTTCCGCTGAGCTGAGCTTGCGCAAAGCTGTAAGCAGATGCCAGAAACACAGCCAACAGTGTTAAGTGAAGTTTGATTTTCATTCTTTGTTTAGTTAGTTTATTTATACAGTAAATAAATACATCTTTAAAAATAGATGATCGCACATTAATAACATTGAATTAACTTTTTCAATAAAAAAGTTTACTCTAGGCTACCAGGGCGGTATCGTTGACTGCTCTAAATTCATCAAAACAATCTATTTTGAAGCGGTATAACTACCCCTCTTTTTTTTAAAAATCTGGACAACCAAATTGGTTGACCAAACTGGTTTTCCAAAGCTAATCAATTTTTTGTATCTGCCTAGAAAAATTTAAAAAAATTATTTCATGAAATCTTCACGAATCGGACTAAATACATCGATGAGTTCTCCTGCTTCGATACAAATTGCTCCATGCAATACATTGGTAGGGATATAAAAATTATCGCCCGTACTTAGTCGTTGTGTTTCACCATCGATGGTTACATCAAAAACACCAGAAGCTACCTGTGTTACTTGAGAATGGTGATGCTGATGCATGGGACCAATTCCCCCTTTATCGAAAGCAACATGGACCAACATGATTTTATCATCATAACCCATTATTTTTCGCTTTACCCCTTCTCCAACGGTTTCCCATTCTTTATCTTTTGTCAATAAAAAAGAGTTACTTGTTCCAAAACTTTTCATAATTAATTGTTTAATTGGTTTGAATAAAATATGGTCCAGTCCATTGCTGTTCAACTCCATCGAGGAGGATAGAATGTAACTGATTTTTGTTTTTGTTATTGTTGGCAAAGTAGAGCTTGATAGAAGCCCCTTCTGCTAGATTGATGGAAATAACACTGTAGTCTTCTGTTTCCATTAAAATTGATATACCCTTTATTTTTGTTCGGGTGTTTTTTGATATTTCAGTTACCGGGCTGTAGCTACCATGTGTTTCTATAGCGTTAACAAAAAGAGTACTTGCAGTATTCGCTCTTCGAATAACAAAGGAGGGGTCATCCCGCAAATTGAACTCAGGATCGTTGGCCCCTAGTTTTGTAAACAAATAGGTGTCCCCATGCTTACTCGCCATACTGAGCGTATGAAAAGTATTGTTGGAAAACCAACTCAACTGATCAATTTCTACCGTGGCCGTACCTTTTGCTGTTAACCATAAATGCTGATACCCATGTTTTTTTCCAAGAGGTACAAGTGATTCAAGTGACTCAACATCAAAATTAGTAGAAATTAGCTGCCCAAAGTAATGATAGGGTAAATCGTATTTATTGTTGTCGGATGCATTTACGTTAAAGACATCAAGAATCAAAGGGTTTTCAAATCGTTCATCTTCAACCATTACTAAGGTTCGATGCATTTTCACTCCTTCATAGGCATTGTTTTCTTTAGCGCTAATCAGCTGATGCCCGTTGGAAGACAACTCACTGACGTATTTAGTTGAATGAAATTGACTCCCTAATTCATATTTTCCTTTAAAATGGGAAGTTTCATTGACCACTAGCGTGTTGTGTGCAATGGTTTGCTTTGCCCATGTTTTATTCTCCTTTAAATATCCTCCTCCATTTTTTTGGTCAATATTCACAAAGCGTGCTAGACCATAATCTTGCAAAACCTCTTCCCCTTTGAAGTAAAGGGAAAAAGAAAGTTTATCGTAATGTCCATGGCTATTCCCTTGTGCCGTATATTTGGCGACAAGATTCAATTCGCTTTCAACATCCCCAGCACGAAGAATAGTAATCCCTCCTTGTTTGCCCATTGGGCCATCTCTAATTTCCATTGATTTTTTTGAAAAAGGAACTGCTTTTCCTTCTTTTATTGCCATAGCTACAGCGAAACCTGCATCATCTAGTGTGATCTTTTCTTGCGCACTGGCAATCGACAGTAAACCTGGATTGCTATCGCCATAATGATAGGCAATGTCTACCGATGAAACCAATTCACGCGAGAAATAGGACATCCCCTTTTGGGCGTCATTTAACGGATAAAACTCGCCATCTGTATCGGTTAAATTCAATAAAGTGTTCACTGCCTTTAACAAGACACCATTATTGTACTCAAAAATCTTTTCTTGTGGTCGCATATTATTTAGACCTACAGCAAAAAGCAAATATGGATACATGGCATAACGTTGATAGTAGGGTGCTTCAGTGTAATAACCCTCTGGTGAAAAAGGCACATCAATGTTAGCCAAAAAGCCAGCTTTTTCGTCAGCTTTCTTGATAAAACCTCCATCATTGTCTTTGGCATTTTCATCGATTCCATCTTGTTTTAGTCCATAAAGAGCACGCTGAATCAGTTCTTCGTCTTGCATGACCAATCCAATCATTCCTACGGCTGCACTTCCCCACGTACTGTGGTTGTGAATTCGATTAAAATACTGCGGGTTTTCAATGGAGATGTAATCAGCAAAGGGACGAAATAACTCATCCTCTAGGTGATTGCGTTCTTTTTTGGACAAGAAGGTGTAGATACAATCATAAGCTTGACTCACATAAAGCAACCAATTCGCATCATTTAAACATTGCCAGAATATTTTTCCACGTGCATACGAACGAGGTTGTGGATGAATAGGCAATCCTTTATATATGCGTGCATACTCCATCAATACTTGTTTGACGTATAAAGCATACTTCTCTTCTTGCAAAATTTGATAGAGTGCTCCCGCCTTTTGAAGCATGGAGAAATTCCTTTTATGACGATCATGCGTATACCCACCAGCCATATCTTTGGGAATAGGAACATGGACTCCTGTAAGTATTTCTGCATCTACCTCTCCCTTGACCTCTGCCAAATGAGCATCGAAAAAAGGAACTTTACCTAAATTTTGCCGGATTTGTTCAACACCACCTTTGGTTAAAATTAAATTGGGATGATCTTGCGCTTTCAAAATAAAAGAAACCAGCAAAATAAATGTAAAGAAAAGTGTTTTATAATGTTTAAATAGTAGCATATAATTGGATTACCAAATTGGTTTACCAATGTATAAAATATATTTGAAGATAAAGTGATTTTTGTTTTTGATTTAAGAATAACAAAAATAAAAATAGATTCTCACAGAAAAAAAAAGTCCTTAGAAGCATATCTAAAGACTTTTTAGTTAAGAAAATTATTATCGTTACTCAGCAGTTTCTTCAGCCATTTCATCTGGTGCAACTGCCATTACCATTCCAGTCGCGTCAAAAAAGTCGCCCGACTCAATCAATTTACCCTCTTTAAATCCGAAGTAATGATAGGCATCTACAGAAAAGGATTTTCCAGAAGCAATGCTTGTTCCTTCCCATGTTCCGTATACACGAACACCACCGTCTGGTTGGAGTGTTTCATTATTTACGCCAGGTAGCCAAATAGGGTTATTAAATGTTACATTTTCAAAATTGCCCATATAAAATTTGGCTTGATCCAAGACAGCATCCTTACCTACTTGCCCCACACCATACATTGGCGATTGGTGGACAATATCATCGGCTATATGGCTGGCAAAAAAGTCATAATCAGTCGGAGAGACATAAGAATTCATTAATTCTTCTGCCAAGGCTTTATTGGCTTCATAAACAGATAAATCGGGTTGTTGTTCACATGCAACCCCAAGGCTTGCAAGTGCAAATAAGAGAATAATTTTTTTCATTTTAAATTGATATATAGTTAGTTATCTTTAAATATACTAAAAAAAGTTGTTATTACTCCCCAAGATTATGGTTAGTGTGCCTAAAATGGTACTCTTTAATTACTTTTTGACCGATGGATCATCGAAAGGTTTTAAAACAGAAGGGTCTGGAGCGTGGAGAAGAAAAGCATCATAGGCTTTCTTATATTTGTAAAGAATTCGCTTAACTGCACTTGAGCTACAATCAAATTTAGTAGCCAATTGTTTAATGCTGTGGTATTCTCTTGAAGAAACACGAACAATGTCCCAAGATGTTATTTTAGATCTAGTTTTCATATTGCAAATATAAACGAAAGAAATTTTATATCTTATTGAGTGTTCCTGCTTGAAAGCCCTCTACTCGAAAAAGATAAAAGCATTGCCTTTTACACAAAACTTGGTTTTGAAATTAGCCGAGAAAAAGATATCTACATAGCGAAAGAAAGTCGCTTTATTATTTTACTTAATCCTGCAACCACAAGCCAACCTACCTTGCATGTCTATGGCGCCAAAGAAACAAAATCATTCTTTGGCCCAAGCGGAACGTTAATTCATTTAAATAAAGAAAAATGTCCTTACACTCTCGGACAAAAGCAATCCATTTTAGGAAATTATTATGGTGTATCGTTAGAAACAGCTTCTCTTCAAGACTCTTACTCTCTATGGCGAAAACTTGGTTTCAAAGGGACCTACTCTCCTACACCTGGGTGGATTGAATTAAACAAAGCGGGGCAACATCTCAGCATCCAGCAATCAAATCAATGTCCACATTTATTTTTCAATCCCTCGTTGACCTTCTTCAATGGACAAAAAACAAGGAAATCATAGAAAATATAAAATAGATTGAACTACCCATTGAGGAAGAAGTCATTTTCTCAGCAGAAGAGAAAATCGCGCAAAACATTATTTTAAAAGACCCCGGTGGTCTTGGCTTTTTTTTTAATGATGGCTGAAGGAGTTAAAAAATTTCACTCTCTGACTTTTTTGATGTATTTTTAATGAAAAATATAAAATGAGTAACGAAGTATTTACACAACTTAGAAATAAAGCCAACGAAGCAGAGGCCATTGGTGGAACCTTGAAATTTGTTATCGATGACCTAACTGTCTTTGTAGACGGAACGGGCAATAACAACGTAGTTTCCCAAGAAGATAACGAAGCCGACTGCACCATTACAACCTCAGCGAGTACGTTGATGGAATTACAAAGTGGCGACCTCAACCCTATGATGGCCGTAATGGGCGGAAAGGTGAAAATTGCTGGTGATATGGGATTAGCCATGAAGGTCCAGTCGCTGATGAGCTAAGAACGTTCTTCACCTTTATAAAAGATAAATCCCACTTAAATTATATGTCAGCCATATACTAGTTCTTGACTAATGGCGTTATAATTAAACAATTGTTAACTATATATGTTAAGGTCAAATCATTTCAGTTTTGCGTTTAAACTATTTCTTCTTCTAATGGTTAGTTTTTCTATACCAAATGACGGGATGGGGCCATTGGAGTTACACAAATACTTTCTTCAAAACAGTCCTTTTATAGAAACTAAGCATATGGGGAAATTAGACCGCTTTGCACAAGGTCTTACGCCTGACAGATATTTTGAAGAAATATATGAACTGACCATAGATCCAAGTACGGGAAGCCCAGACTATTCTAGCAAACAAAAGGTCTTAAATCGGTTTGAACGTCAAAAAAGTTTAAGAAGGAATGCTGTCCCGGGTCAATCGGTGGCAAAACCTTGGTATACCATTGGACCTAACAATGAAGCTGGTCGAACAAGAGCAGCTATTTTTGATCTTGCAGACGGTCCTGACTATGACCGTGTTATTGCCGGAGGAGTGAGCGGTGGACTATGGGAAAACACAAAGATTAGTGATGAAAATCAACAATGGTCGAGAATTACAGGAGTTCTTGGTAACCTTGCCGTTTCCATCATTGTCCAGGACGAAGATAATCCGGCAACCATATATGCAGGAACAGGTGAATCTTATACTTCTGGAGATGCCTCAGGGAACGGGATCTACAAATCTATAAATGGAGGTGCCAACTGGACATTGGTTTTTGGAAACAACACTCAAACAGCAACCCAAACAGGAAATGATGTTGATGGGTACTTTTATATTAATGACATGGTTCTCTATGACCATGACAAGAATTCAGCTACTCCGAGTCACATCCTCGCAGCATTAGGGTCAAGCGGACATAAAAGGATGAGCAATTCTTTTTTGGATACTTTTGTTTACGGACTGTACAAATCTACCGATAGTGGATCCACTTGGTCCAAAATAACAAGTATCCTTAGCCCTGATGGCAGTACGTTAGATCACATCAACGACCTAGAAGTGCAAGCAGTTTCCAATAGATTGTGGATGAGTAGCACCCGAAATATTTATGGTGAATCTGGGGGAAGTTTCTGGTTTTCGGATGATGGCGCTAATTTTACAAAAGCGAGCCCAACCTGGGATGACCCTCCAGGCAGTAACATACGTAGAACAGAAATTGCCCCAAGCAATACAGACACAGACACGCACTATATCTTGGCTCAAGTAAACGGTGAGGCTAATTTTTACAAAACTTCTGATAATTTTGCAACCATTCAGACACTTCCTGAACCCATTGACCAAGAAGACGGGATTTCAACAACTGATTTTACCAGAGGACAATCTTCCTATGACTTAGAAATTGAAATAGACCCCAACAATGACAATATTGTTTATGCAGGAGGAATCAATTGGCACAGAAGTGAAGACGGGGGTCAAAATTGGTCGCAAATTTCTAAATGGACAAGTAGTTCTTTGTTTTTTCCATCCTCTTTAGAAACATCTATCGTCCATGCCGATCAACATGGTTTATATTTTCATCCAGGTGACTCCAATAAAGCAATTGTTGTTAATGATGGTGGAGTTGCATATGCCAGTTCATTATCAACCGCTTCTAGCACTTCAGTTTTTACTGATATGGAAGACAATTTCATTACTACCCAATTTTATCGCGTAGCACAAACACCACCTGATTTTGCTGGCACCGATTTAATCATCGGAGGAACACAAGATAATGGAACCTTTAGCTTAACTAACCCACAACTAAACAAAACAAACGGATCAACCATCTCCTCTGGAGATGGAGCTGCTACTTTTTTTGATCAAATTGGAGGTGATTATATGATTACTAACTATGTGTATAACAATAGTATCACCCGTTTGGATTACGATTTAATGGGGAATTATACCGGATATACAGATCTATCTACTAGCCTTTCTCTCCCTACAAATGAGGGGAGTTTTATCAATCCTGCAGCCTTAGATTCTTACAATGATGTCTATTTTTCTAATGCAGGAGCTGGAAATATTAGAGTAATTACTGATCTAGATGGCTCACCTGCAGACTTTGTTATTTCGAATGTTACTATCTCCACGGATTATGTGACTTCTCTTGAAGTTTCAAGACACACTACTCAAACAACAACTTTATTTGTTGGTCTTCGAAGTGGAGGGGTTAAAAAAATCACCAATGCTGCAGTAGACGGAGGGAGCACCATAAGCACCCTACGAACGGGAGCTGGTAGTGTTTCAGACATTCACATAGGAGAAACAGAAGATGACATTTATATTACCTATTACAACTACGGCCTAACTAGCAATGTTTTGTATTCCAGTGATGGCGGGGCTACGTTCAGCAATAAAGAGGGAGATTTCCCCAACATCCCGGTATTCTCAATTTTGCATAATCCTTATGAGAGTGAAGAAGTTATTATTGGAACTGAACTGGGAGTATGGAGGACAGCAGACTTCATCACTAGTTCCAATCCAAGCTGGTCAATTGCCGAGGAAGGTATGAGCGATGTGGCCGTATATGACATGGTTTTCAGAGGTACTTCTGCGCTTGACAATCGTGTTGTTGCAGCTACTTATGGTCGTGGAATTTATGTTGGTTCATTTGCAGCAAACACAAATCCACCCATTAGTCAGACAGATTCCATTACAGTTGCCGAAGGAGGAACAGCCACCACCACCACTGGAGGTGCGACTTCTGTTTTAGCCAACGACAGCGATCCAGATGGAGACCCAATCACCTCTAGTGTCGTTACAAATCCTTTACATTTTAGTGCATTTGTAGTATATTCAAGCACTGGGACATTTACCTATACTCACGATGGTTCAGAAACAACAACCGACACCTTCTACTACCGTGCATTTGATGGAGCGGTTTATGGAGAAACAGTATCAGTAACCATCAATATTACCCCCGTAAATGATTGCCCAACAATATCCAATCCTGTCGCAGACATAGTTGCCACGGAAGATGATGCGGATGATATTTTAAATCTATCGAATGTCTTTACCGATGCTGAAAACAACCCGTTAACCATAACCGTAACCAACACAAGTATTAGCTTATTGACAGCTACCTACAATAGTAGCTCGGGCTCATTAACACTCGATTATGCCGACAATGCTTTTGGTACAGCGACATTGACCGTCAACGTTAATGACGGAAATGGATGTACCACAACCCAAGATGAATTTATCGTAACTGTTAACAGTGTTAACGATATCCCTGTTGCAAACCCTGAAACGATTACAGTAGCAGAGGGCGGAACTATCACAACAACAACGGGAGGTAATGATTCCTTATTGGATAACGACACCGATGCGGATAGCCTTGATACAATCACAACCAATGTAGTAACGATGCCTTTTAACTACAGTGCGTTTATAGTTAATTCAGACACAGGAACCTTTACCTACACGCACGACGGATCAGAAACTTCAACAGACTCCTTCTCTTATCGCGTTTTAGATGGGAATGGTAGTTCTAGTTCAATCGTAACGACAAACATAACTATCACACCAGTAAACGACTGTCCAATCGTTTCCAATCCTAGGCCAGATTTTATCGCTCAAGAAGATGATCCGGATGATGTTATAGACATATCCGATGTGTTTTCAGATCCTGAAAACAACACCCTAAATATAACCGTAAACAACGCAAATACTGGCTTGCTCACTCATGCATACAATACAATCACTAAGGAAATAACCCTTGATTATATAGATGATCAAGTTGGTACAGCTACCATAACCATAAATGTGGATGATAATAATGGCTGCATCACTACCCAAGAAGTTTTTGTAGTAGAGGTCGTTCCACAGAATGATGCTCCCGTTGGCGGACCAGATACAATTGCTCTGGATGAAGCAGGAACAGCAACAACAACTACGGCAGGAGCTACCTCTGTTTTGGCAAATGATACAGATATGGAAAATGATGCTTTATCTGCAACTTTATTAAATTCTCCAGCACATCACAATGGGATGTTTACTTTAGCTGCCAATGGAACGTTTAGTTATGATCACGATGGTTCTGAAACTACTACAGATAGCTTTACCTACAACATAACTGATATGGTAAATAATGTTACTGTAACAGTTACCATAAACATTAGTCCACAAAATGATTGTCCAACAGTAATTAGCCCGGTCGGTTCAACAACTGTAAACGAAGATGCTATTGACACAACAGATGATCTAAACCTTCGTTTTAACGACGTCGATATTCTACCCACGCCAAATAGTCTTTCATACACTGTTTCTCCTACAAATACCGCCTTGGCAATACTCACTGTCAATGGAGCTGGACTACTTAACATTGATTACAAAGACAACCAAACGGGAATAGTTACAATTACAGTTACTGCAAACGATAATGTTGCTTGTACTGTAGATGATGTATTTTTACTTACGGTTAATCCCGTAAATGATCCACCGGTTGGAAATACAGAAAGTATTACTGTGTCCGAATCAGGAACCGCAACACAAACAACTGGAGGACAAACGACCCTACTTTGGAATGACACAGACATAGAGAATGACATTTTAACGGCTAGCATAGTTACTACGCCTAGTTTTGGAACACTCACCATGCAAAGTTCTGGAACCTTTGTCTATGTGCATGATGGATCTGAAACAACCACAGATAGTTTTGTGTACAAACCAAATGATGGAAATAACGATGGGAATGATGTTACAGTTAACATAATTATTTCACCCGTTAATGACTGTCCATTTTTTGATCCTGCGCTTGGGGGAGAATTAACCGCTTTCGATTGGAATGAAGACAATGACTCTGCAGGAACTTATGACTTAGGTGCACGACTTACTGATCCAGACAGTAGCCCGCTAACTTATACAGTCACTTGGACTAATTCCACAGTATATGGAATAAATCAAATATCTACAGGGAATTTTGACTTTGTACCCGCATTAAATGCCTTTGGTTCTTCAGTCGCAACCATAACCATTAACGATGGTGACGGATGCATTGCAGAAACATCTTTCACAGTTAATGTATATCCAATAAATGATTGCCCGACTTTAGATAATGCTATTGATGACATTAGTGTAAACGAAGATGCTAATGATCTTTGGATTGATATTCAAAATACGTTTTCAGACATTGAAAGTAGCACATTGAGCTATTCAGTGATGTCTACTAACAATACCTTAATTGCCACAACATTAACTGCAACCAGCCTTGTCGTTGACTTCCTCGATGATCAAAATGGTAGTGCAACAATTGTTCTAACGGTAACAGATGGCGATCCTTCTTGTACTATTGATGATTCAATCAATGTTATTGTAGGATCACTGAACGATCCTCCCATATCGGTAACTGACGAAATTAGCGTGGTCGCAGGTGGAACAATTTCCACTCTCAACGACGGAATTACGACAAGTGTTTTGACAAATGATATAGAGTTAGATGGAAACTCACTTACGGCTAACTTAATAGTTTCTCCTTTAAACGGTACACTAACCCTTCAAACGAACGGAACTTTCGTTTACACCCACGATGGTTCATCTACATCTACAGACACCTTCTATTATGCTGCGAATGACGGATTCATTAATGGAAATACTGTCAGTGTAACCATTTATATAAATAATCCACCAGTGGCTGTAGCAGATACCATTGCTGTGCTTGAATCGGGAACAGCAACCAAAACAACAGGAGGTCAAACTTCTCTTCTCTGGAATGACACAGATGCTGATGCTGGTGACGCAGCTACATTGACGACGATAAAGGTAACTGACCCATCGCACGGCTCATTGACTCTCGATTCAGATGGAACTTTTGTGTATGTTCATAACGGAGATGATCAATCGTCTGATAGTTTCACCTACAGTGCCTCTGACGGTAAAATTATTGGCGCTCCAATAACGGTAAGTATTGCTGTGACAGGAACAAACGACCCGCCAGTGGCATATGATGATACTCTGATTGTTGCCCTGGGTGGTACCGCGACCACACTTGACAATGGATATACTTCCTTTTCAACAAATGACATTGATCCAGATGGCGATGTATTAACGGTGTCTATTGTTAGTAGTCCAAGTTTTGGAACAGTTACCCTTAACGCTGGTGGTACATTTAGTTACGCACAAAATGGAACCTTGAATGGTGGTGATAGTTTCACGTATAAGGTCAACGATGGAAGTATTGACAGTAATATTGCCTCTGTAAACGTCTATTTGAGCTGTAGTCCTTGCACGGAAACAATCATTGAAGCAGGGAGCAATGGGGCTTCCTTTGCCTATACCGATTGTTTATGTAAAACAGTACGTGTGTACGTTCCTAAAGGAAAAGCATATTCATTTTGCCATTTGGATGGAAGCATTAATGTGATTGCCGGAAGCTATACTTTAATTACTTCTAGTCCTTGTAATTAAGGCATCAGTTGACCATCACTGTCATAACGTTGTAGTGGAGAAACTACCTTTCCCTGCTCAAATACTATTCGTTCTTTTAAAACTCCGTTAGAATAGAATTTAGTCCATGTGCCCGAACGTTGACCTAATTGATTGAACCGCATACGTTGTCTTGTTTTTCCATCTTCGTAATAAAAGACATTCTCCCCCTTTAATACACCCTTATCAAAAAAGAGTATCTCTTTGATGGCACCAGAAGGATAGTAGGTATATTGATTACCAGCCTTTTTGCCAGCACTAAAATTAAATAAAGAGGTAGGAGTACCAATAGCTGAGAAATGCTCATCAATGCCATTTAACAGCCCGTCAAGATAAATACTTTGCACTTTTATTTGACCATTGGTATGATACAGAAAATAGTTCCCATTTCGCTTTCCAGAAACTACTGAAAATTCCTCCAAACGAATCGAAAGACTGTCACGGAAAACCAACCCAGTAAAAGAAGCAGCATCTTTTTGATAATGGGTAATATTATCTAAACTAACTACTTCAAGTTTATCAATAGCAATCTGATTTTGACAAGAGCAAGCAACAAGAACAAAAAGGCAAAGTGTCAAGCATGCAGAGCAATTCATTCTCGCCTTAAAAAACCTGCCTTTAAAAGTCAAATTTGCAATTAACATTTTGGTAAGGCAGAGAAACTAATTGGAAGGTATAACGCAGTGTGACATTCATTGTATTTTGGTCTTCATCTGTTTCCGCTTGAAATTCTTCGAGTGTCATGGTTGTTTCTGTAATGGAAATCACATTGATCCTTGTATTCTCTTCTTCAAACGACTCATCTTCAGATCCCTTTACCATAAAAGTAGTATAGGGTAATGTTGTATCTGTTCGCCATATCCAATCTCCATTATCCGAAGAAACTACATTATTAGCTGCATCAAAATAAGTGAAGAGAAAAGTTCCATATCCACTCATTAATAAAGTTGTGGTCACTGCTTGTGGACACTCCTCTTGAACTGAATTTGTTTCAAAATTATAGCAACGTTCGAAATACTCATCCTCAAAAAAGATGCAAATATCTTGTGCAGTTTCATATGTATTGGTAGAGCCTTCAATAGAAGCGGTTAGGTCGATCAATCTCCATTCCTTTTGGATTTTGATGTGATTAGAATCTTCTGTAGCATTGGGTTCTAATTTTTCTTCTTTATCACCTTCTAAAGAAATAGCCACACCCGTGACACAGAAATCGTTTGTAGATTGTCCCAGTTCGATTCGGAAACTAACCTCCTCATTGGTCAAGTAAATTTCATCAATGGTCGCTACTGAACCTTTAGCTGGGAAAGTTGTGCCCGACAAATAATCGGCATTCATCAATACTATTTTATTTAAACTTGGTTCGTTGTTGGTCACAACAAAATCAAGGTCATAGTTTCCTCTGTAAATTTTTGAGATTATATTGCCAGAAGATTCGGTGGTGCTAACTGAAAGAACATAAGATCTGTCGTCAAAAAATTCAATTGCATCAATTGAGCAGTCATTTTGAACAGTTGCGTTTTTATTGGATGAACCAATATTGGTTCTTCGGATTTTCCATTTACCCACTAAATTAATATTGGTAATTTCTTGTTGCTCTTCAAGAGAAAGATGTGGATCTATACCTCCAGAGGAGCCACAACCAACAATGAATAAAATAAAAAATACGGAAAATGAATTCTTAAATGTTTTCATAAGTTAAATAGTAAGAAACAAAAATACGAACTATTAAGACAAAATCAATAGTCAAGATTAATTAACTCAATTTAAACGTCACAAATTGTAACGGCACTACGAAGAGACTCAATAGGGTTTTTTGCGGTTGGAATAAACTCTTGCGCCACATGACCTTTGAAGCCAGTGGCAACAATTGCTTTCATGATTGCTGGATAAAACAATTCTTGGGTTTCATCTATTTCATTTCTTCCGGGTACACCAGCCGTGTGGTAATGTCCAAAATACAGATGATGATCTTGAATTGTTCTAATAATGTCTCCTTCAGAAATCTGCATGTGGTATATGTCGAACAACAATTTAAAATTTGGCGAATCCAACCGTTTACACAATTCTATTCCCCAGGTTGAATTGTCGCACATATAATCTGGATGATTTATTTTTGAATTAAAGAGTTCCATTTGAATGACAACTCCCCTTTTCTCTGCCTTTCCAAGAATTTTCTGCAAACCTTTAACCGAATTCTTCAGACCAGTTTCATCATCCATTCCATCTTTATTGCCCGAAAAACAAATCAAATTTGTGTATCCTGCATCAGCAACTAAATCAATATATTCGAGATAATTATCAACCAATTGACTGTGGTAAACTTTGTGATTAAAGCCTTTGATCAAGCTAATTTCTGCCCCGTTACACATGGTAGAAATCAAGTTGTGTTTTTGGAGAGTAGGCCATCCTTTTGGACCAATTAAATCGATTCCGGTCAAGCCCAATGAATTAGACACCTGGCACAATTCTTCTAAACTTAAATCCGGATAACACCATTCGCATACCGAATGATTTATATTACCTTTCAATTCACTTGAAATAATTATTTCTTCTGATTTTTTTGCCTGCATTGAAAGGGGCAAAAATGAAGCTACCGAAGCTCCCAGGGCAGTTTTTTGAATGGCTTCTCTTCGATTCATGTATAAAGTGATTTAGATATTATATTATCGCACATTGGATCGTATAACAATCCAATGTAGAAGTTTTTGAGAGATTCTTTTCAAATAAACCCCTAATTTTTCTTTTCTTCCAAAATAGGTTTCCCATGCTTTTTTATCTAACGCTTTAATGGCTTTCCGACAAAAAGCATCAACCGCTAGTCCGTTTTTTGTTGCGGGATCATCGTGGCCTAAACTCGACCCATCACCTGTCAAAGCATTAATCGTTACATTGGTTTGAACAAAACCTGGACACAAAAGACTTACCGAG
>Ga0209534_10002917_pt1 | contig 16610 bp, 24 predicted proteins | sample COG_07_FD_184751 | JGI IMG/M metagenome (GOLD analysis project Ga0209534, IMG submission 184751) | Pelagic Microbial community sample from North Sea - COGITO 998_met_07 (SPAdes) (version 2) | ecosystem: Environmental > Aquatic > Marine > Neritic zone/Coastal water | place: Helgoland, sampling...
TTATTGCTATTTGTTTATTGCTATTTGTTTATTGCTATTTGTTTATTGCTATTTGTTTATTGTTCTATCTGCTATATAAAGGATATATATTATTTAAATGTCGAAGACGGATTGATAATATTCTATGTGCTTTATTCATTCTTTGATATATCATTTGTTCTCTTAATGAAAATATATATCCATAATCACTATATAAACTATATTCTATACAATTTAATAATTTTATCCAAATTTTATTAGTGTTTTTATCGGTTATACAATGATTTTTACCAACATACTTTGCACAATATTCCGCATTTAGAACATTCTCTGGTATAAAACAATCTATATATAGAAAGGAATATTGAGTTCTTGCATTTTTTAATAATTTTTTTGCAAGTTTTAGTGCATTTTTTTTACAAATACTATATTTTTTCCATTCTTTTTGTATTGTTTGTGTTCCTGCAATATTTATAATATAATTTTGTAAATCTGGTGGCAATATATCCCAATAACTCATGCTATCTATTTTATTTTTTGCTATTTTTTACTTTATTATAGAGAGAATAAGTATTTAAATTTCAATTTTATTGTTATTATTCGGTATTTTATTTATATAATTATAAATAAATATATAAATAAATAATACATGAATTCTGATTTTGAACAACCATATTATTCCGAACAAATTATTACTTATATGGGGAATAAACGAAAAATTATTCCACATATAGAGAGAATTATTAATTTTGTTAAGACAAATTTGGGTAGAGAGAAATTAACCGTTGGTGATGGATTTTCCGGTTCTGGTATTGTCTCTCGATTATTTAAAAATCATGCTACAGAATTATATGTTAATGATCTTGCCGGATATAGTAAAACTATTAATAATTGTTATCTAGCTACACCCGATACTGCGACATTAACTACTATTCAAAAATATATTGATACTGCTAATTCACTTGTCAATAATAATAATAATAATAATAATACTTCGGGAGAAAAGTTTATACAATTACATTGGGCTCCTTCAGGAAATACTATTAAAAATGGAGAGAGAGTATATTATACTAGAGAGAATGCCCGGCGTATTGATTATTATCGTCACTATATAAATACTATTCCTGATAAATATCGTGATTTTATATTGGCACCACTACTTGTTGAAGCATCAAAACATAATAATTGCAGTGGACATTTTGCTGCATATTATAAAAAAGATGGTATTGGACATTTTGGTGGTAAAAAAGATACCGATATTAAAAGAATTACACAAAATATTGAACTTCCCATGCCCATATTTTCTTATAATAAATGCGATCTGTTTGTTTCACAAAAAGATACTAATACATGGATTCGCGATTTACCAGAATTAGATTTAGTTTATTATGACCCACCATATAATAAACATCCATATCATATATATTATTTTTTATTGGATTTAATAAATACATGGAATATTGATATTGAAATTCCCGATTCGTTTAGAGGACAACCTAAAAACTGGACTACATCTGCATATAATAGTCATTCTAATGCCATTTCTATGTTTGAAGATTTGATTAAAAATACACGCGCTAAATTTATTTTAATATCTTATAACAATAAAGGTATTATTAAAGAGAGCGAAATGAAATCTATATTGAATAAATATGGTATTCTTAGAGAGAATCATATTCAGCATAAGATATATAATCGAATGAAGGGTATTGCCGAATGGAAAAAAAATAATAATGATAAAAATGATACTATAAAGGAAGAGATAAAAGAATATTTATATTTATTAGATACACGAAAAATTAAATAGATTTATTGCCGAGAATAATTATTATTATTCCCAATATAACTATACCTATATAAATATAATAATGTATACATTTATTATATAATTGTTCACATATTATATAATATTTATCTAATTTATTTAATTCGGATTCTGGTGGAGGTCTTGATAGACTTCTTGGCGGAGATCTCGGTTGTCTTGGCATAATTACATTACCAAAAACATCCCTCGATATAAAACCGCCAGGTAATATATTACCTACTGAATATCCTTTTGTTAATCTTTCAGATTTTAAATAATCTATAGCATCTATTTTCCATTTATTATCGAAATCATAACCATTTGCTATTTTTTCTACAATATTTACTTCTATTTCATTATCATTCATATTATTGTAATCATTCATATTATTGTAATCATTCATATTATTGTAATTATTCATATTATTGTAATTATTCATATTATTGTAATTATTCATATTATTTATGTTCATTTATATTATTCATATTATTGTAATTATTCATATTATTTATGTTCATTTATATATTATGGTCTTAACATCTATATATTTCAATTTTATATATAATAAAATAAAAAATGTATTATTGCTATTATTACTATTAATATTATTATTATTGAATTTGTTAAATTTGTTTTGATCGTTTATATATATCCATAGCTGATGCTACAGCATGATCCCATTCTTCCTTTGAATATCTATAAAATTCACCATTTACACATATAATTGGTGGTGATGTACGTGCTACTGGAATTGGTATAATACTAGATTCTCCTGGTGGAAAATTTGCTTTTGCTTCATCATAATTTACTAGAGCAATTGCTTGTCTCATTGCAGACGATTCTAGTTTTAGTTTACGGATAATGTATTCAGATTCAGATGTTGGTTCTGGAACAGAACCTCTTTGTCCGTATACTACAAATGGATACGCTGGATGATCAGTCGCTTTCACTTGTTCGATTTGATTCATTTGTTCGATTTGTTAAATCTGTTCGATATGTTATAAAGCATTTCAATTTTATTTATTTTTAATTTATTTTATTATTTTATTTTTTATTTCTTTATTGTATAATGACATTGTGTAATTTACTGATTCTTTTTGTAATCGCTTTAATTTTATATCTTTTATATAATAGCGATTTAACCGAAGGTTATCATCATGGACATGGTCCAAGAAGAAGAAGAAGAAGATGGTGGGGTTCCAATTGGGGTTATAGATATAGACCGCCCCCTCGTCGTAGAACATATGGTTGGTATAGACCTTGGTATTGGTTTAGTGGTTTATGTAAAAATGGATGTACTAATCTTGGAAACGATAAATGGGGTTGCCAATATCCTGGGCGCGGACCTAATGACTGTTGGACCGCTACAGATTGTTACGGATGTGGATATTAACTAATATTTATGAAAAAACTATAATAATAATATTAATTAATATTAATTTATTTTTTGCAATTTCTACACGATTATGGTATTTTGCTCCCGGACCACCAGTAAATTCATTCCTCCATAAACTGTCTTTAATTTCTTCTATAAATTCTTCCCAAATATCCCAATTATAATACCGTATATTTGCATATTTGGTACAATACTCTATTTCTATTGCTGTTTCTGGGATCATACAATTAATATTATGATATATATCATCCATACTATCCAAAGAACGGTCTACATATTTTCTTGCTATGTAAAGAGCTTCTTTTGAATTTGTGGAACTTCCACATGCATTTTAATATAATTTTGCATTTTTTGTGGAAGTACATCATAAAAATAATTCATTTGTTTGCGTTTTGTTTGCGTTTTCTTTGCGTTAAGTTAAAAAAGCATTTAAATTTTTTAACTTAAATACTTTATGATGAATTTCTATTTAAATTTTATTACTAGAAAATTTAGTAGAATTACACAATAATTAATATATTATTATTATATATAATGTTAAGTATATTGAGTTTATCAAAAGCTATAAATAAAAATAAAGGAACAAAATATATTGCTTATCAATTTATACTAGTATTTATATTTGCAATTTTCTATTGGATGTCTGATAGAATTATATTACTGTTTCCACATTTAGCAAAAGATCTGAATTTAGGTACTATTAAACTTGCTGATAATTTTTATTCATATTTATATTTCTCTTTTATTACACAATCTACTGTTGGTTTTGGTGGTACATTACCAGATGGAGGTCATGTTGTCACTACAAAATCTAATTTATTAAGATTTTTTAGTTTGTGTCAAATGGCATCAATTATTATTATTACTGGATGGTCTTTAATATAATATTTATTATCCCCGCGAAACTAACCAAGAAGTCTTGTTTCTTTTTGGTTAGTTTTTATTTTATTCCATATATTTATTGGTCTCGCTAATCTACATATATTAAGCCAAATGAGAAATGAGTGTGAAAACGAGATATCGGTAATTAAAATTATATTATATAAAGTGAAAAAAAATCGTTGTATGATTATTTGTATTATTTATAATTTTATTTATAATTTTATTTATAATTTTATTTATAATTTTTCTTACAAATACACAATATTGCTAATTTCCATTTGTTCCTTGATAACATTGCCTACACCTATATTCTCTTTATGCTTATTAACCTACACCGTCATCTGACCATCGACTTAACATTGACACCTGGATAGATTCTTGTGGTTCTTGTGCCGGTGGTTCACCGACACCGTCATCTGACCATCGACTTAACATTGGGACCTGGATAGATTGTTCTTGTTGTTTTGGCGCTGGTTGTCCGATCTCATCATCAGACCATCGACTCAACATTGAGACCTGCTCAAATTCGCTTTTCGTAGTTTTTATTCTCTTTGACATTGAACTCGTTAATTTTTTGGCATTCTTACAATGCTAAAGAAGTGCGCTTCAATTTTTCGCAAACAACCACTATGTTATTATTGTTATATTTGATGCAAATGAGAAATGAGTAGGAAAACGATATATCGGTAATAAAATATTAATTACTAATTAGAAAAGTCTACTTCCCACTTTTCTTTAGACCACATAAGTATGTACTTACCAGAAGTAGTAGTTAGTTATCAACATCGCTATCAACATTTTTTTTGGTTTTTCTAAAATGAGTTTTTTTCATGCAACTTACACACCACAGTTATAACAATTTCAAGTCATTCGTAAACAGAGTCATCCAGTTCGGGAAATAGACGACAAATATGTCGTGACATAAGACGACAAGCGCATAGACAATCACGATGGTCAGGTTGTTTATTGTGTGATAGTTCAACCCATGGTTTCCAAACAGTAGGTTTATTTTTTTGATGCCTTTTACAACATGTGCATTTTGCATAGTAATCCAAACAAGACTGAACATAGTTCACATTAGTCGTATTGGCAATATATCCAATAATGCCAAAATCTGGGATACAAAACATGGGGGGAGGTTCTTCGTCACGTTTTTGAAAAATTGCATCTTGGGTTTCTGGTTTCAACCATTTTAGTGGTGGATATGGTATCTCATGAGGTAATGGTTGTTTCGAGTAAACACATTCATTGTCTTCGACTTCACAGATCATATTTGTTTGTGCCATTTGATAGGATGTTAATGTAAGTTACATATATAAAATATATATTTCAATTTTATTGAAAGAGAGAAAAACACATGGCGCCCTCCCCACCAACCACCCTTCCTCACCAATAACCCCAACTTAAACGGTCATGCAATTTTGATAAATTTATCTCAATTTCTCCATAATATATTGCTCCTGGACCTCCAGTAAATTCATTCAGCCACAAATCGTGTTTTATCGTATTGATATAATCACGCCAATTATTTCTACCAATTCGCCAATATGCGTGTTTAGCACAATATCCAACTATTAATGCCGTTCTTGGTGCCATCGTATCTATATATTCATAATTAATTTGTTCGTCAGTCAAAGAATGCGGTTCGTCTGGTTTAATCTCAATAAACAACTCCTTCACAAACTTTAATGATTGTTTAGCTGGTGATGCTAATGAACCTCTCCAATTTTTCTGAATTGTTGTCGCTACAAATCCAAGAACTATATTTTGCAATTCACATGGGAGATTGTCCCAATAATTCATGATGTATTTTCCGTATGGCCGGTGCAGTTATATCTTAAATGCTTATTCTCTCTTTCAATTTTATTTAGGGAAACACCATTAAACCCAAAATAAAAGAAAAAATATTATAAATTTTTTATATTTTTTTTATAAAAATTATTAATTAGTTTAACACCATGGATGAAGATATGGACGATAGCGACCTGGCGCATCCCACACTATGCCCTCATTATCACAAAGAGTGCCGTTAACGTCCCAATATCTAGGTGGACTCCAATATGTCGCCCAATGAGGTCCACCGCAATGAGTAACTTCAATTCGTTGCTGCAATTTCTCTCTAGCTTTTTCTGTGCGATGGTATAATTGTGTACGAGAAGCTTCTGTGTATCGATTTTCCCATAATCTTTGTTGAATCATTTGTATAAAATTTTCCCAAATCTTTGTGTTTTTACACAACATTGCATAATTCATGCAATATTCAATTTCTGTCGCAGTTTTGGGATCGGTGCAATCCCATCTGGGGCAAAAGCCTAAATTGTTCCATTCTTTGTCTGTATATTTTTTTGCTATATTCAAAGCATATCTCTTACGATAATGTTGTCCTCGCCAAATCGATTCGATCATCTGAGCGGCAACAATCGCTTTGATATAGTTTTGCAATTCGCATGGGAGATTGTCCCAAAAATTCATGATGTATTTTCCGTATGTTTGGTGTGGTATATTAAATACTTATTCTCTGGTTCAATTTTATTTAAAGAGAGAAAAAATATTTAAACTGCTTATGAAACATTTGAGCTCATATAATCGGTAGTGCCAAATCCATACATAATCTTGTTCCGCTAGGATTCATCCCGGGCTAAAGGATCTCTATGAAATGAGAACCTACCGATCACTTGATAACGCACCGTGCATTATCCCTATTTCATTACCACTCGTGATCCCAAAGCTATCTAATGGGGGGCGATTTTTACCAGCTCTTCCACGGCTGTACTTTACATCATACATAGATTATCCGGTTCAATTTTTTATACCTGATAAAAAAAGTGTTGTATAGTACTTTTTTTATTTTTTTTTATTTTTTGATTTTATTATTTATATAACTATTTGACATCTAACATTTTTCTCTCTTTCTCTGCTTCACGAGTGCAACAAAATTTATTATATCTTCCGCATTCATTTAGATGTGATCCCATATAATCTACACCTGTCTCACAACCAATACATTCATCTGTTTCTTCAAGATCGAATTTTTTCACCATATCTGTCATTTCGTCACTAATAAACGCCATTGTTTGCTTGTTTGTTTGTTTGTTTGTTTGTTTGTTTGATTTGATTAACACATTTATGTTAGTATATATATCATATCAATTTTTTTAATAAAAAAAATGTTATATAGCATTTTTTTTATTTTTATTTTTCTCTGCTTTATAACCTAAATCGTCTATATCTGTCTAGATAAACGATGATGCAGGATTGGTAATTTTATCGCAATTTCTCCATTATATATTGCTCCAGGACCTCGCCTAAATTCATTTTGCCTCAAATTGTGTTTTATAGTATTGATAAAATGACTCCATCTCCATCCACCATTTTGGAGATGTGCGTATTTAGAGCAGTATCCAACAATTAATGCTGTTCTTGGCGACATCGTATCCATATATTTCCACGGAGGGTCTCCGTCATTCAGTGGAAATGTATAATACATTTCGTTTGGATAGCCAGTAAACAACTCATTCACAAACTTTAATGACTGTCTGGCTGGGGATGCTAATGAACCTCTCCAAATTTTCTGAATTGTTGTGGCTATAAATCCTAGAACTCTATTTTGCAATTCACATGGGAGAATGTCCCAATGATTCATAATTATATTGTGTTTGTATCGGTATGGCCGGTGCAACTACAATAAATAGAGTCTCTCGGTTTCAATTTTTTCTAATGGTGGAGATTTATAGAGAAAAAAAGCTGTTAGGCTCTTTTTCTTTTGCTGTTAGGCTCTTTTTCTTTTTTTGGTTGTTTAATTACTCACTCATTGCTAGCGCTTTAGCATCCCACTCATCTCTCTCCCATTGTTCGAGTGCGTTCCATTTGGCGTGGAGTATCTCCTCTATTTTTTTTTCTAGTTCACGGTCAAGTTTCTTACGTTCCTCAACAGGCATTGCAGTCCGCCATCGGTTATCAGGCGGTGGTTGGGGTACATCCGGGTGGGTTTTATCCATGTGCTGACGCAGATTTCCCTTGGTCTTAAATTTTTTCGAGCATTCACCACACTCGAACGCTCCTTCTTCGGTTGTAATTCTGTCTGGATTTCTTTTGCAAGAAAGAAGGTGTCGTTTCAGATTGCTTGTACATTCATGTGGGCGATCACAAAACTTGCACACAAACTTGGGTTGCAGTCCAAGCTCTTCCCAGTGTTTCTTGTCGATGTGTTGTTTGAGTCCGCCGGCTCCCGCATAGTCCTTTGAACAGTACGGGCATGCATGGCGCGCTTGGGTTGAGTTCATGTTGGATTGTCTTATGTGTCTCTTTGTTCTTGCCTAAGAGATTGAATCCGAGCAAAGCATTTCAATTTTTACCTTATCTTTGTAACATGAAAAAAGTCGGCTAGTCCGGCTAATTTCGCACAACACTTTTTTTTTGGTATTTGTGATTTTTTTGGGAAACACAACTATTTGGCTACTTGGCTATCTGTCTCTGCTACTTTGGGAACTACTCGCTATCGCTAAGAGCCAACGACTCATCATCCGACCCATCCTCCTCATTTGCCACCTCGGGCTCAGGTTCGGGCTCGGGCTCAGGTTCGGACTCTGCTTCGGAGGCGGTCTGGGAAACTGACTCTGCAGCCTTGATTTTCCACTCGGCCTGTTCCTCCTTGGAAAGGTCCTTCCAGTCAGCCGCGAGCTGTTTCACGGTATCCTGGGGCTTGAGCTTCTGGCCATCTCCAATTGCGGCTTCGAGTTTGGACTTGACCTCAGCGCGATGCTCGTTGGAATACATCAAGTATCCCGTTGGGGCACGCTTCGGCTTTGACGCCTTCTCGGCCATCTTGGCCTCCTTTTCCGCCTTCTTGACTTCCTTCTTGGTCAGCTTCTTTGGCTTTTCCGGTTTCTCCGACTCTTTCTTGGGCGATGGACCGCGCTTGCGCGCAATTTTCACCGACCCGAGGTCAAGGAAGCGCGATGCTTCCTCGGCGTCGAAACCGTACTTGGCCGAAAGCTTGGAAACCGCATCCGCCATCGCCGTAGTGCACATCTGCGAGAGCGCAGCGTCGACCGACATGGGCATCGTGATAGTAGCCATTTGCGTTTGAGTGTTTTGTTTGCGTTTGTCTGGGAGTATGCTAGAGAGTATTGCTGAAAAAGTGTTTCAATTTTTTTTGGGCGTTGGAGACCCAGGTGACTTTTTCTACCAAGAAATCGGTAACCAAAATCTACCTATTTAAAATTGAATAACTTTTTTTTTTTCCTTGGTTATTAAACAATGACGATTTGTTGTATCTGAAGTTTGGAAAAAAAGTCCATCAATTTTAATCAAGAGTTTTATAAAATTGATGGACTTTTTTTCTGGTAGGTACTTTCAGAAATATATTGGCGTCTATTACACAAAATAGAAAAAAAATCCATCAATTTTAAATAGGTAGATTTTGGTTACCGATTTCTTGGTAGAAAAAGTCACCAAGGAAAAGTCCCCCGAAAAAAAATTGAAATACTTATTCAGCAATACTCTCCAGCATACTCACAGAGAAACGCAAACAAGACATCCAAAGCAAACATGAGCGCTCAGATTATCAATCAGCACTTTGCGGTTGCTCTCAAGGAGATGAGCGACAGCGCAATGGGACTTGTTGTTTCCAAGCTCTCGTCCAAGTACGGTTTCAATGCCGAGGAGGCGGCTCGATTCCTTGATCTCGACTCTCTTCCCAAGGCACCCAAGGCACCCAAGGCATCCAAGGCACCCAAGGCACCCAAGGTCTCAAAGGAGATGGCGTCCCAAGCGCCAGAACCGGAGCCAAAGTCCGTGTCAGATACCGAGTCCGATGCCGAACCGGAAAACGCAACCGTAAATGATGAATGCCCTGGTTGTGAAACCGGTTGCGATTATGAGGGCGCACACCGAGATGACACTGGTAAGTACCACCCGGCTTGCTCTACGAAAGCCGCTGAAAAGGAAGCCAAGAAGGCTGAAAAGGAGGCGGCCAAGAAGGCTGAAAAGGAGGCTGAAAAGGAGGCCAAGGAGGCGGCCAAGAAGGCTGAAAAGGAGGCTGAAAAGGAGGCCAAGAAGGCGGCCAAGAAGGCGACCAAGAAGGCTGAAAAGGAAGCCAATGAAGGCAAGAAAGCCAAGCGGGCTCCAAGTGGCTACAACCTGTTCTGCAAGGCACACAGGGATGAAACCAAGGACCGCCTCACTGAGGATGACCTTCTTGGACAAGCACCGAAGCCGTCGGAAGTACTGACTGAGATGGCTCGGATGTGGAAGATGGCCCAACCGGAAGTGCGAAATGAGTGGAACGATAATGCAAAGGCATCATCCAGTGATGAGGAGTAGAGACAAGTAGCCAGGACAGATAGCCAAGTAGTTGTGTTTCCCAAAAAATCCCAAATACCAAAAAAAAAGTGTTGTGCGAAATTAGCTTGGGCTAAACCCAGGCTTTTTTCACGTTACATAAAATTGAACACGATGTTATAAGGCACGCATTTTCGCCGAAAATGCCGCTATATCCACTGATTGGAGTGCCGCCAAAATTGAAACGGTTCACTCCGCGTGACAAGTGCAATCTACATTACAGTTTCTAAATTGTTTGGTGTATGTCTATCACTGCTGCAAAACTCGCGATGTTAGCCGATCGGTATGGATTCGACCTTGACGAGGCCCGTGAATATATTGGTTTGCCTCCCACAAAGAAAACTCGTATAACCATTGATGGTGTACGAGCGACTAAAGATAACTGTGAAAAAAAAGAGCGATGTTGTTCATTGTGTGGTAAAACTGGACATAACAAAATCACATGTCCGAATGAACCAACAAAACCCGCAGCAACAAAACCCGCAGCAACAAAACCCACAGCAACAAAACCCGCAGCAACAAAACCCGCCAAACAAAATCTTGATGGCTACAATTTGTATATTCAAGCAAGCAAAGATAAAGTTTCAACAGAAATGAAAGGTAAACTCCCCCCCGGTTCCAAATTGCAAAAGAAAACACTCATGAACATGTTGGATTATGACTGGAACAAACTCGATGCTAACAAACGCAATAAGTGGATTCGTATGGCACAATCTTAAATCCTAAATTTATTCAATTAATAATTTATATATAATTCCATAACTTTTTTAACACTTACTACCTATGGCAAAAAAATTGAAATGCTTTTAGCACTTATATCCAATGCGTCAAACATACAACTATAACAACAAACAACTCATGTCTTCAATTGTTTCTGAACCTTCCGTCTGCATTCCTCGTGCGCTCGCAAATGTTTCTTGGAAAGATGTCAAGGACATTTTCGAACAATTGATTGGCGCTGGCTCTGTGGAGCGCGTTGATCTTGTGCGAAGCAAAAACGACGACCAGTTCTGTCGGATTTTCGTACACTTTCGTTCTTGGCCAGTGAACAAACCCGAAATCGCAAACATGCGTGATCGACTGTTGGCTGACGAGACTGTCAAGCTTGTCTACGATAATCCTTGGTTCTGGAAGTGTGTCAAGAGTAAGATTCCCAAGCCCGAACACACCAAGCCGCGTGCTGCTCCCTTCATCATGGACGAGAAAACTCCATCAGAGCGTTTGCGAACAATTGATGATTTTGTCGCAGACGATAAGGTCCGTTCAAAAATCGACCAAGGCAATCCGTTGCCAGATGAATGGCGTTGCGGTCCGAACGGCAGCGGCACCGTTGTTTTAACCAACAAGAAGAAGGTTGAGGAACCCGCACAATCTGAATCTTAGGTTGTGTCTGTGCTTGTTTACTAGATGTGCCAAAGAAAAAAAATCCAAAAACACCAAAAAAATAGTCTTGTGATGTGTTGTGCGAAATTAGCCGGAATAGCCGGCTTTTTTCATTATAGTCGCGAATCTAAAATTATTCTTTTTATTCTCTCTATAATTATTATAATATTCATTTCATATCTTATATTATACAACTAATTGCATAATATAAGGCAAATGAGAAATGAGTAAGAAAACGAGATATCGGTAATAAAAATTGTAATGCTTGTTATCCATTGTATTAGTGTCAGTGATGATTGATATATAACACATACTGAATTAGTTATTGCTTACCTATGGGTTAACAACCACGTCGCTAAAACCCGGCGACAAATTGATGACTAGTCCTGAGTGACTGATGCTGTGGTTGTATACTGGTCATTGTTTTCGTTGCATTGTGCTAAAGGGGATTTCCTGTGAGCGCAACCTGCCTTTGCAATGGATACAATCAAGGACTCAATATTTATAAAAAATGTGAAGAATATCTCACCTCGATGGCATATACACTCTTCCCATTTTTTACTTATAGAAACGAGAAATGAGTGTGAAAGTGAGATATTGGTATTTTTAATTGAAATACTTTTTCTCTCTATAGCATCACATTGGAAGGTATACTACATAGTTGCCTATATGAAATATGGACATCGTATTGTTTTTATACAACCTACCTAATTCGCCGATCTTGGAGAACAGTGATACATCGTCTCAAAAAAAAATATAATTATTAATTAAAACTACATGGTATTTAATATATGCTACTCCTTATACTATCTCTCTTTATTCTAATTTTCTGCAAAATGCTTAACTTATTTTACACAACTTTCATTCATATTTTGAAAAACACTTTATACAATATGGTATGTACCTTTTATTATATTCATTTTTACTTCTTTTACTATGATATACTTCTCCCATTCTTTCACCTCCACATTTTACTATACACATATCTATTTTCTCTCTTCTCCTAAAATAATAATGCACTTTCTCTTCTTTATATATTATTGTTCCTATTAATGATATATATTTACATATTACATCTTCTTTCATTTTTTCTATTCTGTTTACTCGTTTTAATTTTTTTTCTAATTTATAACTAGTTATTTTAAATGATGATGTATTTATTATAGATAATAATACAGTATTTACTCTTCTCATAAATATTTCCTCTTTCGCAGTTAGATTTTGTAATATCTTATATATAACATCATTCGGTAAATATTCCATTAATTGTTTATAAATTAAAAAAAAATATATGTTTATAATATTATTATTATTATTATTATTATTATTATTATTAATATTTATTAATCCAATATTTTAAATAAATATTAATAAATTTTTTATACCGATTTTCTGAATTTATTTTCTGATTAGGTATATCAATTACCCAATATTCTTGGGCTTCTAGATCAAACCAAATATCTTCTGTAATTTCATATTCTTCTTCACAATTATTCCAATTCAATGATGGAGGCGCACAAATCATCTGTATTTATACTATAGTATTTATACACAGTATAAAAGTATTTCAATTTTTTATTTTTTTTTTTTACTTTTTCTATTTCCAGCTGATTTTGTTTTTCTATTTCCAGCTGATTTTGTTTTTCTATTAGATGATGATTTAGATTTTTTTTGTTTTGCGGCATGCTGTGTGAATGATTCTGCTGCTAATTTCGCTGCTAATTTCGCTCCCGGACCACCTGGCATATATTTTAAATGCTGTACTAAAGGCGCATTTCTTGCTGTATGAGATGTATTACGCCGCGACGCATTTCTATGTCCATATATGCGTTGCATCTTTCTATTAAAATCTAGCCTTAATCCTTGTTCAGTTAATGGAACATTACCTCTAGATCTAGGTTGTGGGGTAAAAAGATTCTGTATTTTTCGATCCATTCTATATTATTATATTAGAAAATAAAAAATTATAATATTTTATATTAATATTCTTTAATTAAATATAATTTAATTAAATATAATTAAAGAATATTTAATCATCATCCGAATCTACTTCTAAAATAACTCCATCTGTTTCATCAAATCGCCCAATCTCAAGATGTGTTTTGATATCATATAATGTATTATCGTGTGCCTTCAGGTATCGTATTCCATTAAATTCAAATTCTACCACACCAACTGCTTCTTCTTCTTCTTCTTCTTCTTCTTCTTCTTCGGAATTATCAACATTAGATTTATCATTAAATGCGTCAAATACCGGTTCTTGGGCTTTTACAGTTTCTTTTAGTTTTTCCATATCAATAATAGATGATTTAGATGATTCACTATCTGAATCGGATACAACAGTACTTTTTTTGGGGCGCCCTCGTTTTTTTGGTTTTGCCGGTTCGGCGTTTTTTGGTTTAGTAGTTTCTTGTTGTGTCTGTTCTGTTTTCTTAGGTCGTCCTCGTTTACCAACTTTCAAATCAAATTGTTCTGATGGAATAGTAAAATCTAATTTTTCCGCTTCCATAATTGCTTCATCCATAGAAATATCCAGTTTCTTCATAATATTTCCATAATTCACCGGGGATTTACCCTTCGGGTCCTTAAAATCATTTCCCATTTTAATACGGTCATAAACATATCCGTATGTTGGTTTATGATTTGGATTATTATCCACTTGAGCCTTGCATGTTTTACAAAGCGCAATCTCTTCACCATCAAATGTATCCAAAATTTGTTCTGTACTCAAATTTGTACATTGAGTATATAAACCATGATTCAATCGAATTGCATCACAATTTCCAGTAATTTTTTTACCACAAAATGGCAAGGGAATTTTTGATGAATTGGATTTTTTAGATACTTTTGATACCGCCGATGCAGTTGATTCGTTAGAGTCTCGTGGGAGTTTTGGTCCTTTACGATTTTTTGTAGATTTTGCTTCTTTGTCAATTACTAACTTATCATAATTTAACAATGCAAGTCCTTCATCAAAATCAAAGTTAAACTTACTACTTAATTCTCTAACAATTCTATAACCTTCCATCTGTAGAATAGATTTAAAACAATTCGTTGCGAATTTATCAATTGTAAGAGTTGGAATCGATTCGGACATTGTAGTTGACATTGTTTGTTGTTGGTTCGCTATCAACATTCCATTTATTTTCAATTTTTTTTAAACAAGGCGAAAAAAATAGTATTTTATTTATTTTATTATAATTAATTTTCAGAATCTGAGACTGGGGTTTTTACATTATTTTAATATCTATACTGAAATGCTTTGTAATTTACAATATATATTTTAGTAATATTTTCTCAATAACAAATTTTTTTACAATTCTCAAATCGAAAAATCGTTTTTGGACATGGAATTTCTATGTCCATTTTTTTAAAATCCAGATTTATATTTTCGAAAAAATGAATTTAGACGATAATGCTCTAAATCCAGAAATTTTAATTATTAAACTGTGATTGTAAAAAAATATTTATTTTCTGAAAAAATAATTTAGGCATTTTTTGTGTAAGTAATATATACTTACAAATGGCTTGTCAAAAAATATCGTGTAAAAAATCTATATTTATTTGTGAAAAATGTACATTTAAATGTAGCAATAAATATAATTATAACAAACACCTTTTGACAAAAAAGCACAAAATACTTACAAATACTGACACAAATACTTACAATATTGATGTAAAACATGTCAAAAATATATTTATGTGTGAATGTGGAAAAGAATACAAACATAGACAAAGCCTACATAATCATAAAAAAATATGTGATTATGAAAAAAATAATGAAATAAAAATAAATAAAAAGGAAGAAGAGGACTATAAAGAATTGTTGCATTCGGTAATAAAGCAAAATACCGAATTACAGAAGACTATAACTAATTTAATACCAAAGATCGGTAATACAACAAATAGTCATAATAATATAAATCAGAAATTTAATATCAATGTATTTTTGAATGAAGAATGTAAAGATGCGTTAACAATGGAACAGTTTATAGATAAAATAGAGGTATCAATGGGGAATTTATTATTAACAAAAAATAAAGGAATCGATGAAGGAATCTCGAATATATTTATAGAGAATATGAGTAAACTTTCACTCTATGAAAGACCGATGCATTGCACGGATTCGAAGAGAGATATTATATATATAAAATCCGATGCTGATAATGGCGATGATGCGCAGTGGGAAAAGGATACAGATAAGGAAAAAATAAAGAGAGCAATTAAACGAATAGAATCTAAACAACATAAAAATTTGGGTATATGGATGGAAGAGCATCCAGGATGGGAAGATGACGCTGCTCTAAAAGAGGAATATTTGGAATTAATGAGGTCATGTACAACCGATGTAAAGGATCAAAAAATAATAAAGAAGGTGTGTAATACTGTGAAGATAGATTAAATAAATGGGCAAAGCCCATTTAAACTCTCCTAACTACGTTATAATTTAGTTATTTATCGAAATAAATAATGTTATTTATTTTATATGATATTATTTGTTACAGGTGGAGCAGGATTTATTGGTTCAAACTTTATAAATAAATATTTTGAAATTTATAATAATTCAGATGATTTAAAAATAATAAATTTTGATGCTTTGTATTATTGTGCGGATCAAAATAATGTTTCAGAAGAAATTCGCAAATCATCAAAATATCAATTCATTAATGGTAATCTTCAATCTTATGATCTTCTAAAATATATATTTTTTACAAATAAGATTACTCATATAATACATTTTGCAGCACAATCTCATGTTCAAAATTCATTTACAGATGCGCTTCAATATACAAAAGATAATGTAGTAGGAACTCATAATTTATT
>Ga0209534_10002919_pt1 | contig 16604 bp, 15 predicted proteins | sample COG_07_FD_184751 | JGI IMG/M metagenome (GOLD analysis project Ga0209534, IMG submission 184751) | Pelagic Microbial community sample from North Sea - COGITO 998_met_07 (SPAdes) (version 2) | ecosystem: Environmental > Aquatic > Marine > Neritic zone/Coastal water | place: Helgoland, sampling...
TGCTTAATCAATTGATTACCTCGAAAACCCGTTTACGCCTGCTGATAAAATTTTTTATCAGTCAGGCGAATCGAGGTTATCTAAATGGATTAGCGACCGAGTTTAACGAGTCCACCAACGCGATTCGTAAAGAACTCAATCACCTGTCTGAGGCAGGTTACCTTGAAAAATTCAAAGACAATAATAAAGTATCCTATAAGGCCAATATTGCTCATCCATTGTTTGATGTACTGCAAAAAGTCGTTTATAAGCATCTTGGCTTAGAAGAAATTGTAGAACGCGTTTTGGAACGTATGGGTCCTGTGCAAAAAATCCTCCTTGTGGGCGATTATGCCCAAGGGAACGATTCAGGCACAGTAGATGTTGTGCTTATTGGCAACCAACTCAATACCGAATACATTGAAGCCTTAGAAGAAAAAGTAGAAGGTTTGATTGACCGCAAAGTCAATTTTTATTTGGCGTCTAAACCCAATCCTAATCAAAACAGCATTACCCTTTATGAAAGTAACTAATATTTGCTGTATAGGAGCAGGCTATGTTGGGGGGCCTACCATGGCGGTCATTGCATTGAAATGCCCGGGGATCAAGGTTAGCGTTGTTGATATAAATCAAGCGAGGATAGCTGCATGGAATGGCCCTCTAGATCAATTACCTATTTATGAGCCTGGATTGGCAGAAGTAGTGGGGAAAGCAAGAGGAAGAAATTTATTTTTTTCTACCGATATCGATCAAGCAATTGATGATGCTCAAATGATTTTTATGGCGGTCAACACTCCCACCAAAACCTATGGAGAGGGCAAAGGCTTTGCTGCCGATCTTACCTATGTAGAGCAATGTGCAAGACAAATTGCCGAAGTGGCAACTACCGATAAGATAGTAGTCGAAAAATCAACGCTACCAGTTCGAACAGCAGAAAAAGTAAAAGAAGTCTTACATTCAAATAAGAAAGGGATAAACTTTGAAGTATTATCCAATCCGGAGTTTTTAGCCGAAGGAACGGCAATAGAAGACCTTTTTAAGTCCGATCGTGTACTTGTTGGGGGTGAGGAAACCCCTTTTGGTCAAGAGGCCTTGGCAGCGCTTGTGTCGATTTATGAAAATTGGATTCCTCGGGAAAAAATATTGACCACCAATGTTTGGTCATCCGAATTATCCAAACTGGCTTCTAACGCCATGCTCGCACAACGTATCTCATCGATCAATAGTTTGTCTGCTTTGTGTGAAAAAACAGGGGCAGACATTGGTGAAGTTGCCAAAGCCATTGGGATGGATTCGCGTATTGGACCCAAATTTTTGAAAGCCTCTGTAGGTTTTGGAGGGAGTTGTTTTCAGAAAGACATTTTAAACCTAGTTTATCTCTGTAAGCATTACGGTCTAGATGAAGTGGCAGAATATTGGCACCAGGTGGTCAAAATAAATGATTACCAAAAAAATCGCTTCGCCAAAAAAATCATTAGTGGACTAAATGGCACTGTAAATCAAAAGAAAATCACCTTGTTGGGGTGGGCCTTTAAAGCCAATACCAACGATAGTCGAGAATCTGCAGCCATATATGTAGCCGATGTATTACTGGAGGAAGGGGCAGAAGTGCATGTGTATGACCCCATGGTTAAAAAAGAGAGAATACACCAAGATTTAACCACACTGTGGGAAAGTAAGCAATTCTCCTCCTCAGCAATAGTTTCAAAACTGGAACGATGCCAGGTGCATTCACAATATGCTACTGCATTGAAAGACTCCTTTGCTGCAGCTATCCTAACTGAATGGGAAGAGTTTAGCAGCTATGATTGGGAAGCGATTGCGGAATCTATGGTGCAACCGGCCAAGTTATTCGATGGGAGGAATCTTTTGAATGATTCCGTTTCAAATCAATTAAGAATTGTAAAAACAGGAAGTTAAATGGAGAATCTTACACAGGAAGAGATGAAGGAAAAACGATTTCAGTTTGGTAAAAACTGGAGGGTTTTTTTAAACACTCTAAATAAAGAAACAATCCATTTCTCTAAAAAAGACCTTTTAGATTTTCTAGAGGAAAAGGAGTTAATAGGCAAAACCTTTCTCGATGTAGGAAGTGGGAGCGGTTTATCTTCTTTAGTGGCAAAAATGGCAGGTGCAACAGTACATTCATTTGATTATGATATAGATTCTGTAGCTTGTACGGAATATTTAAAACACAAATCAAAGTGAATTTTTTTAAAAGATCAAAAAATATAATTTATAGCTCACTACTTAAGTTTGCAATTTTAAGGGATAACCACAATTTATTCTATCTGGTTTTCAGATTTAGACTTTTCATTAAAGATGTAAACTTGAAAATTAAGAAGATTAAAATTGAAAACTACATCGGTTTCGAGGTTACTGACAAAACAACATTATTTAAAAAGAGGTTTATCGTTAAAAATCAGGGTTATTTAAGTTACCACAATGGATTTGATTTTCGTGCTTATGATTTAGGAGTTAATACTTATATGCTGGATTTAATTAAATTTTCACCAAGTGATGTTGTTTTTGACATTGGAGCTAACTTAGGAGATTTGAGTCTTTATTTTAACTCCGTGAATTTGGATATTAAATATTATGGTTTTGAACCAGGTTTTTTAGAGTTTTGTTGTTTAAAAAGTAATATTAAGGAAAATACCAAAAATAAGATTTTTCAAATTGCACTTGGAGAAAAAAATGAATTTAAAACTTTTTACTACAAGCCAGAAAACGGGGACTCATCATTATTTCCAATAAAGAATTTTAAAGAAAAAGTAACTGTTGAAGTAAAAACCTTAGATACAGTTATCGAAGATTTAGGTTTACAGGACAAAGGAATACATCTACTTAAACTGGAAGCTGAAGGCTTTGAACCTGAGGTGATTATGGGGTGTAAAAAGTATATTCATAAAATAAAATATATTACTGCTGATTTAGGTTTTGAAAGAGGTGTAAATGAAGAGTCTACTTCACCTCAAGTAATTAATTATTTACTCCAGAATAATTTTGAAATTATAAAACAAGCAAGGAGTCGAAATACTTTTTTATTTAGATTAAAACAAAACATCTAGGGTAAATCTTAATATGAACTCAATCTTAAAATTGCTTTTTTCCTTTACATCGATTAGTTTATTAAATAAAATAATTCCACTAATCACAGTACCATTACTAACAAATAACTTGGGATTAGAAAATTACGGGAAATACGTTTTTACGATAGCAATAATTGGATTTTTAGAAACAGTAATAAATTTTGGTTTAAAAACTACTGGAGTAAACGAATTAATTTTATGCAATTGTATAAAGGATGAAAGTAAATTATTCTTTATTGTTCTGATAATCAAGGGGGGATTGTTGATATTATCTTTTTTGATGTTTTATGGACTATTTTTATTCTCAATGTTTGATGCTTTAGAAGCATTATTTTATTGTATTCCTTTTACTTTTGGATATGTATTTAATCAAGAATGGTTTTTTCATGGTAAAAAGCAAATGACTATTGTTGCTATTCTCACAATTATTGTAAGGATAATTTTTTTAGCTGCAATTTATATATACATTCAATCACCAAAAGATTTAAATTTAGCATTACTGCTCACTTCTTCTAGTTTTTTCATTTTGTCAATATTGGAAACAGTTATTGCTATTTTCAGATATGGAATTACGTTAAATGTTAGTATAAAAATTATTGATTTTAAACAGCATATATTAAAAAGTGTTCATTTTTTTCTGGCAACATTAAATGTCTACTTTATTTCATCATTTAACTATATTCTTCTTGGAAATTTTTATGAAATTAGTAGCGTTGGAGTGTACTCAATAGCAGACAAAGTTGTAAAAGCTTCAACGGAAATTTCGACTCTTATAAATAATTCGACATATCCTACACTTTCTAACTTGTTTAAGTTCGACAAGGTTAAATATCAAAATTCGGTAATCCGCATTAAACGAATCCAATATTTTCTTTTTTCGATTTTGGTAATTCTAGTCATCTATAATTCAAAAATTATTTTTGGTTTTTTTAATTCAGATTTTTCACAACTCAATTTAGGAGTTTCTCTACTAATAATTCTATCGTTAAGTCTACCATTTCAAGCATTAAATTCTTTCAGTGCTTTAAGATTTGTAATTATGCAAAAACAAAAATTATTGTTTCACATATCTATTATTATATCTATAACAAGTTTAGTACTCCTATCCTTAGTTGGGTACCATTTGAATATAGAATACTTCGCATTAGCCAATGTCTTAATAAGTTTCTTTTTTTGGACCCTTTTAAACATGAACTTATCTTCTTTTAATCAAATAAACTGAATTCAAAAATTAATCATTATGAAAAGATTAATCCAACTAATAATGTTTTTAAAACAATTATTAAAAGGTAATGATCATGCAAAATTTAGATTAGCTGAAAAGATTTATTACGCATTTTACTCGAATAATTATATAGGAGAATGGGGGAAGATTTCGTTTTTAGATAAATCGTTTCTCAATTATTATTTAAAGTATGATAAGACCAACTATAGAAGTTATGAAAGAAAGTATTTTTTGAAGGAGCTTTTAAAACTTACAAAAAAAATTGCGGGTGATACGGCTGAATTAGGTGTCTATTTTGGGGCATCTTCGGAATTAATTTTAGAGTCAATAAAGTCTGTCGATAAAAAACATCATATGTTCGATTCATGGGAAGGTATTTCTCAGCCTAGCTTTGAAGATGGAACTTATTGGCAAAAAGGAAATTTAAATTCCAGTTTTTTTGATTGCAAAAAAAACCTGTCAAGTTTCCAAGAAGATAAAAAAATTTATTACGAAGGTTGGATACCCAACACATTTAAAAAAGTTCCAATAGAATTGTGTTTTTCATTTATTCATTTTGACGTTGATTTATACCAACCTACTAGAGATGGGTTGAATTATTTTTACGAAAAACTAAATACTGGAGGGATTATGTTATTTGATGATTATACTTTTATATCATGTCCTGGAGTAAAAAAGGCTGTAGATGAGTTTTTTGAAAACAAAGAAGAAGAGGTTATTGAAACACCATTTAGTGCATTTATTATTAAATTATAACTTTGAAAATAACATTTATCATTTTTTCACTTGATGCAGGAGGTGCTGAACGAGTAGTATCTACATTCGCTAATTTTTTTTCCAAAAAGCACGAAGTGGATGTATTGATATACAAAGACAGTCCTTCCTTCTATGAATTAAACCCTCAGGTTAACCTAAATGTTATAGAACACAAAAGGTCTGTAAAATACCCCTTTAAGAGAATTAGAAATATCTTTTTTAGAATTTGGGCACTAAGAAAAGAATTGCTTTATCGAAAATCGGATGTGTATATTGCATTTACTACCACAATGAATTTATACACTATAATCGCAAATCTTTTTTTAAATAAAAAAATTTTTATTAGCGAAAGGGTTGACCCAAACGCTACTCAATTACCTCCTTTTATTCTTTTATTGCGAAATCTAATATATTCAAAGGCAGATCAATTAATAGTTCAAAACTCTACTCAATATTATTATTTCAAACAAAGAGTTAATCAAAATAAAATTGCTATTATACCAAATCCTATAGTTAAAAATAATTTTTTGAATAAAGAAGATAAAACTACACACATAGTTAATATAGGCAGATTAGCTGATCAAAAGAACCATTTGGATTTGATAGATGCTTTTACAAAAGCAAACTTAGAATGTGATTTATATATTTTGGGAGATGGTCCAAATAAAACTAAGCTTATGGATTACATCATGCAAATTAATATGCAAAACAAAATCCATCTTATAGGTATTGAAAAAAACATCTATAAATACCTTAAGCCTAATTGGATTTTTGCATCCACATCGAAATACGAAGGGCAACCAAATGCGCTATTGGAAGCAATGAATGCAGGTTTAGGATGTATTCATTATGATTGCCCCAGTGGGATGGAGGAAATAATAGAGAATAATGTTAATGGATTTTTAATTCCAATGGGTGATGCAGAGCTATTCTCTATAAAGCTTAAAGAACTTTATGTTCAAAGTAATAAAAGAGAATCCATGGGATTAAATGCTAAAAAAAGTGTGCAAAGGTTTCAAACAGAAAATATTGCAAAAGAATGGTACAATTTATTTTAAAAAAGGTATAATAATGTGCGGAATCTATCTTACAAACCTACCTTTAGAAAAGGAAAAATTAAGATCCAAATTAGATTGGATTTCCCATCGAGGGCCAGACTTTACGGGGATGCTTCAACATGACCATTTATCCTTTGGTCATACTCGCCTTTCTATTTTAGACCTAGACGAAAGATCCAATCAACCCATGTGTCATGAGCACTTCATCATGGTATTCAATGGAGAAATTTACAATTACAAAACCATTAAAAAGGAATTGGAGGAAGAGGGAGAGACTTTTTCCACCCAGGGGGATTCTGAGGTGCTTTTGGTAGGATATAAAAGATGGGGAAAAGCATTGATCCCTAAGCTCAACGGGATGTTCGCTTTTTCTATATATGACACGATAAAAAACGAAATATTTAGTGCAAGGGACCGTTTGGGGGTAAAGCCTTTTTACTACAGTTGGGACAATGGGATATTTGAGATTTGTAGTCAAATTAAACCCTTGGCTGAGGGTAAAACTGTGGATCAAGAGGCTATTGAAATTTATTTGCAAACAGGCTATGTACCAAGCCCTTGGAGTATCTATAAAGAAGTAAGAAAGTTAAAGCCAGGGCATTGGATGATGATGGATTTGAATTCAAAAAAAATTCAATTTGAACAGTATTGGGATTTGCAATCTCCTGAAATGAGTGATCTATCCTATAGAGAAGCCAAAGATCAATTACATGAGTTGCTAAAAGATGCGGTTAAAATTCGGTTACAATCTGATGTGCCTTTTGGGAGTTTTTTATCTGGAGGAATTGATTCGGCCTTAGTGTCTGCAATTGCAAATAAGGAAGAAAAGGGAAATTTAAAAACCTTTACTATAGGATTCGATAATTCAGAATATGACGAAAGTGTTTTGGCTAGTAAATTTTCAGAAATCATAGGATCAAAACATCAAGAAACCATTTGTTCTGCCAAAGATTTAATTGAGTTGTTCCCTAGCTTTTTTAAGACCTATGGAGAGCCTTTTGCAGATTCATCGGCAATACCATCCTTATTGCTCAATAAAACCACCAAACCCATGGTCACTGTCGCACTTTCTGGTGATGGTGGAGACGAAAGTTTTTTAGGGTACAATCATTTTAAATGGTCAACTAAAATCAAATTAATATTTAAAACACCCTATTTAATTCGAATGCTGGTTGCCTCAATTATTCCTTTCCAATGTTTGGGAAAAAGAGGTTTAGGCTTAAAAAACATTCTACGCTATAAAACATTCGATAGTTTTATTGAGGGAATTTTCACTGGGTTTGGCCCCTTATTATTAACCAATAAAAGAACCGATTGGTTGAAAGAATTTAGGCTGTATAGAAGTTGGTCAAACAAACCTTTACAGCGTGCAGCAGATCTCAACATAAAACTATGGTTAGAAAACGATAGTAATGTAAAAGTTGATCGCGCTAGTATGGCCTATGGAGTTGAGGTAAGAAGCCCTTTTTTAGATTATAGAGTAATCGAATTTGCTAGAACCCTACCCATTTCCTATCGTTTTCATAATGGGAAAGGGAAAAGAATTTTGAGAGATATTTTAAATGAGTACATTCCAGAAAAGGTGTTCGACGTTCCCAAAAAAGGATTTGCTATTCCATTAGCACAATGGATGCGTAATGAGTTAAAAGAGGATATAATACAGCATTTGAACGATGATTTTTTAAGTAGTGTGAAAGGATTAAATGCACAAACAGTTAAAAAATTCATGCAATTGCACTTCAACAATATAGGAGATTATTCGGCTTATATTTGGCGAGTATATGTATTGAGTAAATGGTTTAAAAACAACCCAATTGAAAACCAATAAGATTAAAATTCTGTTTTTTTTACCTCACCTAAAAGCTGGAGGGGCGGAACGGGTCGTTTCATTTTTATTTATGCGTTTGAATAGAGCCATTTTTGACCCTTATCTTGTGGTAATTGGATTTAAAGAAGAATCTCATTATACCATTGAAGCAGATAATATTATTTACTTAAATAAAGAAAGGCTGCGCTCGGCCTTATTCGAGATTATCAAGTTAGTTCGAAAAGTAAAACCGAATATCACTTTTTCTAGTATTGGACACATAAATATTTATATGGGGGTTTTAAGTATTTTTTTCCCTAAGACGATCTTTATTGCTAGAGAGGCGAGTGTTTACTCGAAAATGAGTTCTTTCAACAACAAAAAACAACTCCCAATGGTTGTGCTAAAAAAATGCTATCTACGTTTAAATGCTTTAGTATATCAATCAAATGATATGAAAAAGGACTTTGAACAAACCTTTAAGATACATCCATCCAAAGGGCATCTCATTGCTAATCCAATAACTACTCCCTCTAGATTTATAAAAGAACCCCTAAAAAAATCAACCTTTCCCATCAAGTTCTTTATTGTAGGAAGTTTAGTTTTAAACAAAGGGCACGAACGTGTTCTAAAAATGTTGGAACATGTTGATTTCGATTTTGAACTTCATATTATTGGCGAAGGGCCATTAAGAGAAAAGTTAGAGCAAAGAACAGCCTCATCCAGAATAAAGGACAAAATTATTTTTAGAGGTCTTCAAAAGAATATGCCTCAGTTATATACTGAAGCAGATTTTTTAATCCAAGGTTCTTATGTAGAAGGATTTCCTAATGTAATTTTGGAAGCTTTATCTTTTGGCATACCTTGTCTTGTGTTTGATGCCCCTGGAGGACATAGAGAAATGATAACTGACACTATAAATGGGTTCATTATTCCTACGGAAGATCAAGCACCACAAATAATTGAAAAAGCGATTAGGTTTAATTGGGACAGAATAGCAATACAAAAGGATGTTCAAAATCGTTTTGGAGCAGAAAAAATTATAAAACAATATGAAACAATGTTTCTAAATATGGTAAATCAATGAAAATATTAATTACGGGAACTGCCGGCTTTATTGGATTTCATTTAGCAGAACGATTACTAAACGATGGTCACAGTGTTGTTGGTGTAGATCAGGTAAATGCGTATTACGATATTAATTTAAAGAAAGATCGTTTAGCTTTTTCAGGAATTACTTTGAACGATGAACTTGAAAAAGGTGTTCGATCAACTAAATACGAGAATTATATTTTTTATAAGTGTTCTTTGGAAGATAAAAAAAGGTTGGATCTTATTTTTGAAAATGAACAGCCAGAGGCAGTTTGTAATTTGGCAGCTCAAGCTGGTGTTCGCTATTCTCTTGAAAATCCAGACGCTTATATTCAAAGCAATATTATCGGCTTTCAAAACATCATTGAGGCTTGTCGGCAATATGGGGTAGATAATTTGTCCTATGCATCCAGTTCCTCCGTTTATGGTGGTAACGAAAATTTACCGTTTAGCACGAAAGATCGTGTGGACAGCCCAATTTCACTCTATGCTGCGACAAAAAAATCAAATGAGTTGGTGGCACATACTTATGCTCACCTTTTTGGTATTCGAACCACTGGACTACGTTTTTTCACGGTTTATGGTCCTTGGGGGCGACCAGATATGGCCCTCTTCCTTTTTGCAGAAGCCTTGCGGAAAGGAGAACCCATTAAGGTTTTTAATCATGGACAAATGCTCCGCGATTTCACCTATGTTGATGATATTGTTACAGGGGTGGTAAATGTGATCTTGAATCCAGCAAAAAAGCCTAAAGAAAAATTAGAATGGAATCCTACCAAAGCGCCCTACAAAATTTACAACATTGGCAATAATAATCCCGTGAAGCTTATGGACTTTATCTTAGCTATTGAGGAGGCTTTTGGCAAAAAGTTTCAAATGAAAATGATGGATATTCAACCTGGGGATGTGCCGAGTACTTATGCTGATGTTGACGACTTGGTTCGTGATTTTAATTATAAACCTAACACCAGTATTCAAACGGGTATAGAGCGTTTTATTTCTTGGTACAAAGAATATTATAAAATAAGCACATGAAAAATACTACCATAGGAATTATCGGACTTGGCTATGTTGGATTACCCCTAGCGGCAGCTTTTGCAGATAAATATAAGGTAATCGGATTTGATATTAACGTCAAGCGTGTTGCAGAGCTTAAAAGATGTCTTGACATAACCAATGAATTGACAAAAGAACAACTTGAGACAGTTGTAGGAACTTCTTTAAGCCTAACGACCGAATTAAAAGATATTTCTGACTGTACAACCTACATTGTCACTGTGCCAACACCAGTAACCTCTAGTAAAAATCCAGACCTAACGCCGGTGATCAAAGCTACAGAATCGGTGTCGACAGTGCTCAAAAAAGGAGATACAGTAGTCTACGAGTCAACCGTTTACCCGGGCGTAACCGAAGAGGTATGTGTGCCAATTCTAGAAGAAAAAACAGGATTAAAATTCAACAGTGACTTTTTTGTAGGGTATAGCCCCGAACGGATTAATCCAGGAGATAAAAAACACACCATAACAAAGATCACCAAAGTTGTTTCTGGTTCTACGCCAGAGACGCTCAACGAATTAGCTGCGCTCTATGGTTCAATTATTGAAGCTGGGATCTATGAAGCCCCTACCATTAAAACAGCTGAAGCAGCTAAAGTAATTGAAAACACCCAACGTGACATTAACATTGCCTTTGTCAACGAATTATCTATCATTTTCAGTAAAATGGGTATCGATACTAACGAAGTGTTGAAGGCCGCAGGGACCAAATGGAATTTCTTAAATTTCTTTCCAGGATTAGTGGGTGGACATTGTATAGGGGTAGATCCTTATTACTTGGCCTATAAATCGGAAGAACTGGGCTATACTCCCGAAATGATCTTAGCTGGCCGAAGAATCAACGACTCCATGCCCACTTTCATAGTGAGTCAAATCGTAAAGCAATTGCTCAAGCAAAACAAAAACAGTCAAAACGCTTCAGCATTGATTTTAGGAGCAACCTTTAAAGAAAATTGCCCTGATTTACGAAACTCTAAAGTGGTAGATGTATATCAAGAACTAAAAGAATTTGGATTTCAGGTAGATATATTTGATCCAGAGGCAGATGCTGAGGTTTTTGTCAAAGAATACGGATTCGAAAAACTAGAAGCACTTTCCAAAAAGCAATATGACGTAGTTATTTTGGCGGTTTCTCACAATTGCTTTAAAACGATTGATCCCAAAGGATTGTTAATGAAAGATGGTGTTGTTTTTGATGTAAAAGGATTTTACGCCAACCCAGATTTTTTATCTCTTTAAGTGAAAAAAACACTCATCCATATAATTCCAACGCTTGAGAATGGTGGGGCAGAAACTGTGCTTACCCGCTTAGTAGAGGAGTTTTCCAAGGATAATGTGGAGCAAATTGTAATCAGTCTGCAAGGAAATGAGACCGATTTCAATCACAATAAAATTAGTTCTTTTTGCAGGCTAATTCATGCCCGAAAAGATTTTCAGTCTGTAAAAGAAGTTTTTCAAAAGTATCCCGAGGCAAAGGTACTGGCGTGGATGTACAAAGCAATCTTTAAGGCACATCTTTGGAAAGTTAAGTTTAAAACAAAGCAGGAGGTTATTTGGAACATCCGTCGTTCCAGTTTTCGTTCAAAGGAAATCTATCAGAGAGTAAGTTTATTTGTTTTTGGGATGTATTCTAAAATCAAAAAACCTCCTATCATCTATTGTGCTTTTCAAGCAGAAAAGACCCACAATGCCTATGGTTTTTATTCTAGAAAAAGCAAAGTAATTCAAAATCGTTTAGCCAAAAATCTGGTCTTTGAAAATACGGATAATCCACCTATAAAAGCTGAATACATTTTATATGTTGGAAGACACAATCATGCTAAAGGGCCCGACCGATTGCTGGAAATAGCACAAACGCTTTTGCCAAAAAACCCAAAACATTCGCTTTTAATTGCTGGCAGCGGATGGACGAAAGAAATGATCCCGTCAATATTGGAAAATCAAACAGTTCTTCTAGGTAATGTAAGAAAAATTGTTCCCTTATATAAGTATGCCACTGCATTGGTTTTCACCTCCTATTCCGAAGGTTATCCAAACGTATTGGTTGAGGCTGCCGTTTGCGGTACGCCTATCGTTGGTTTTGCGGCTGGGGACTCTCCTTCTATTTTAGCCGATTATTCGCTGGGTAATTTGGTCGCTTCAAAGCAAGATTTTTGCGCGCAATTACAGCAATTGATCGATCAACCGTTGGCATCAGAAGTAAGGGAAACGGCTGCAAAAAAAGCCCTTCATCATTTTGACTTCAAACAAACCTATCAGGCTTATCACGATTTTATATTTCCCTAATCCACGAATTAGTATCTTTAGGGTGTGAAAAAGCTCATCCGCATCACTACCGTTCCTATTTCCCTAGAGAAACTGCTCGAAAATCAAGCCCGTTTTTTTAAAAAGTACTATTCGGTTACACTTGTTTCTGCTCAAAAAGAACAATTGGAGGCCCTCGCAAAAGAACAGGGAGTAACTTATTTCCCGCTAGAAATGACCCGTAAAATAACGCTACTTCAAGACCTGCGTTGTCTACTTCAGATTGTTCGTTTTTTGCGGAAAGAAAAACCGCATATTGTTCATAGCCATACCCCAAAAGCTGGAATCATAGGCATGTTAGCGGCTTTTATTGCCCGCGTACCCGTGCGCATGCACACGGTTGCAGGCTTGCCCCTTATGGAGGCCAAAGGCATAAAAAAAAGAATTTTATACGCCGTAGAACGCCTCACCTACCGTTGTGCCACGCATGTATATCCCAATTCAAAAGGATTGATGGATTTTATACAAAAAAAACATCTAGCTGAAAAGACACCGCTTCAAATCATCGGCAAAGGATCTTCCAACGGAATTGATACAGGACATTTTAATGCCGATAGTATTTCAGATCAAGAATTGATAAAATGCCAAAAAAAATGGACTATCGCTCAAGATGACTTTGTCTTTCTTTTCATTGGCCGTCTGGTGGGAGATAAGGGCATTAACGAATTGGTCTCAGCCTTTGAACAACTAAGCAATAAACTTCCCAAAGTAAAATTACTTTTGGTAGGCCCTCAAGAACCAATCCTTGATCCTTTGGCCAAATCCACCATAAAGGCCATTGATCAAAATCCAAGCATTATTTCTACGGGCTACCAACAAGATGTACGTCCATTTTTAAAAATGGCGCAAGTGTTTGTCTTTCCAAGTTATCGTGAAGGCTTCCCGAATGTTGTACTACAAGCTGGAGCCATGGGTGTTCCTTGTATTGTATCGGACATCAATGGATGCAACGAAATCATTGAAGATGAGGTAAATGGTTTTGTGGTTCCTCCAAAGCAAGTACAACCTTTGACAAAAAAAATGCAATCCCTTTATGAAGATGCTGAAAAACGGAATACTTTTATCCAACGAACACAAACACTAATAGCAACTAATTTTGAAAGAGCCCAGTACTGGAAGTTACTCTTAGCTGAATATCAACTCCGTGAAAAAGATGTATAGTACAATCAAACATTTCTTGGATCGATTCTTTGCCCTCTTTCTTTTGATAGGTCTAACTCCTTTGTTTTTTTTTATTACGTTATCCCTTTACATACAGAATAACGGATCTCCCTTTTTCACCCAAGTACGCCCTGGGAAAAATGCTCAGCTTTTTACTATTTTCAAATTTAAAACCATGCGCGATACCCGCGATGCAGAGGGAAACTTATTGCCCGATTTTGATCGAATCACCCCCCTCGGGAAGACCATACGTAAACTTTCATTGGACGAACTTCCTCAACTGTGGAACGTGTTGTTGGGTCAAATGAGTTTTGTGGGTCCGCGTCCTTTATTGCCAGAATACCTATCTTTATATTCAACAGAACAACAAAAAAGACATTTGGTGAAACCGGGCATTACTGGTTGGGCTCAGGTCAATGGAAGAAACACCCTTTCGTGGAAAGAAAAATTCGCATTGGATTGTTATTATGTGGAAAAGCAAGGTTTTTTTTTAGACTTAAAAATTCTTTTTCTAACCTTGTACAAACTAATCATCCCAAAGGACATTAATGCAGGAAGTCAAACAACAATGGAGCCATTCAATGGAAAAAATTAAATATATTTTAATGGGTGCTGGTGGACATGCCAGGGTAGTAGCCAGTGCTATAGAAGTGATGAAGCAAGAAGTAGTATGTGTTTTTGATCCAAATACATCCATTACAGACTTAGATGGAATTCAAAACAAAGGCGACTCCAGCCCAACGGAATTTCCAACCGCCAAGCTAATCCTCACAATAGGCGATAATGCCACACGAAAAAGACTTGCGACAACGGTACAGCATGAATTTGGAACCGTCCAACACCCCGCTGCAATAGTGGATCGATTGGTTTCGGTAGGACTTGGGAGTCAAATTCTTCATGGAGCCATTATCAATCGGGGATCAAGTGTGGGCAATCATTGTATTGTAAATACCAAAGCGAGTATAGATCACGACTGCATTATAGAAGACTTTGTTCATATAGCCCCCGGTGCTACCCTTTGTGGAAACGTAACCGTGGGAGAGGGAACCCTCATTGGTGCTGGTGCTACGCTTATGCCGAATATTACAATTGGAAAAAATGTAACGGTGGGAGCCGCTACGGTAGTAACCACCTCACTGCCAGATAATGTCACTTGTGTTGGCGTTCCAGGAAAAATCATAAACAATGGGTAAGGAAAAAATTTGGCTGTCTTCTCCCCATATGGGTGATGAGGAATTAAAAAATGTACAAGAGGCCTTTGCGACCAATTGGATTTCTCCTGCAGGGCCATTCATTTCATTGTTTGAAGAAAAGCTTGCGGCCTATTGCGGAACAAAAGCTGCAGCTGTGGTTCAGTCAGGAACAGCGGCGATTCACCTAGCTCTGCGTCTCTTGGACATTCAACAAGACGACATAGTACTTTGTCAGTCATTTACTTTTATTGGTTCTTCAAATCCTATTTTATATGAAAAGGCAACCCCTGTTTTTGTCGATTCCGAAAAAGAAACCTGGAACATGTGTCCTCTAGCATTAGAAGAGGCCATTGTAGACTCACTAGAAAAAGGACAGCAGCCCAAAGCCATCATCTTAGTACATTTGTACGGGATGCCAGCTAAAATGCCTGAGATAATGGCGATTTCCCAGAAATATAGCATTCAAGTAATCGAAGACGCGGCTGAGGCTTTGGGTTCTTCTATCAAGGGGAAACCCTGTGGTTCTTTTGGTGATTTTGGGATACTTAGTTTTAACGGAAATAAAATAATTACCACCTCTGGAGGGGGAGCTTTGGTGTCTAACAATACCGAAGCAATCAATAAAGCACGTTTTTTAGCTACCCAAGCAAAAGACAATGCACCACACTATCAACATTCAGAAATAGGCTATAATTACCGAATGTCCAATATCTCTGCTGCTATCGGTGTGGGGCAATTAACCGTTTTAGCAGAACGTGTTGCAGCTAGAAGATCAAACCACGATTTTTATCAAGCGCTTTTGGGGGAAGTCAAAGGGGTTTATTTTTTACCTGAACCCGAAGGTTACTTCAGCAATCGATGGTTGAGTTGTCTCCTCATTGACCCTCAGCAAACCGGGGGTATATCGCGCGAAGATGTTCGCTTGGAACTCGAGAAAGAAAATATTGAATGCCGTCCATTGTGGAAACCCATGCACCTGCAACCACTCTTTGCTGAAGCTAGACATTACGGCAGCAACTATTCAGAAGAATTATTCGACCTAGGCTTGTGTTTGCCCTCAGGAAGTAACCTTACCGACAATCAAAAACAACAGATTGCAAATCAATTGAAAAACGTATTTTCGCTTTAATATGTTTGAACAGATATTTAAATATCATTATTCCAAGAAATTTGCCTACGTTCTAGACGCAATATGCATTGCCATTGGTTTAGAGTTTATACTCTTTCTTAACGGCTCGGTATTAATTATTCGTTCTCTTTCAGATAAATTACTTTTCATTGCATTGGCGTTATCCTGTATTACCTTATTTCGAGGATACACCATGCTGTTGCGCTTTACAACCTTTATCGATATTGGAAAAATAGCCTCGGGCCTCTTACTGGCACTGGCCATATATGCAACCTATATAAAGGCAGATACGAGAGGGCATTACAATTATTTATTACTCCTATTTTATTTTTGCCTTTCACTATTGTCTGTATATCGTTTAATCATTCGATTGCTTTATGCACGCGTTACAAAAGAAGATAAGCTCATCAATACCCTGCTTTTTGGTGCCGGACCAAATGGCCTGCGCACCAAACGTGCCTTGGACGATAGTAATGCCGTAAATGTGATTGGTTTTATCGATGATGACCCGGCTAAAATTGGCCGAAGTATTGAAGGCTTATCTGTGGTAAGCCTGGGGCAGAAACTAGAAAAATTAATAGAAAACAAGAAAGTACAACAAATCATCATCACCTCAAGTGACGTCACTCAAAAGGAAAAGAATGAATTGTTTCAATTTTTCAAAGCAAAGGGTGTACGTATTTTCACCGCTCCTCCATTAGATGATTTGGCGAGTAGCAAAGGTATTGTGGGGAATTTAACGCCCGTTAAGAT
>Ga0209534_10002929_pt1 | contig 16573 bp, 17 predicted proteins | sample COG_07_FD_184751 | JGI IMG/M metagenome (GOLD analysis project Ga0209534, IMG submission 184751) | Pelagic Microbial community sample from North Sea - COGITO 998_met_07 (SPAdes) (version 2) | ecosystem: Environmental > Aquatic > Marine > Neritic zone/Coastal water | place: Helgoland, sampling...
GTAGCAGCGTGGACCCCAACCATTTCTAATAGCATCATTTACATAGTCTATTTCAAGTTCTGATATAGAGGGCTTTGTGTAGTCAATTCTTTGATTCATAAAATTTCCAATTCCGGTATGCCAACAACAAACTGGCAACCCCAATCTCGCATATAACTTAAATTAATACTTATTTCCTCTTTGAGATTCCAAGGCAAAATAATAACATAATCCGGTTTATAACTTCTCAAAACCTCTTCTGACACTATTGGAATACGGCTACCTGGCATAAATTTTCCTTGTTTAGCCGGATTACTGTCAGCAACAGCAGAAATTAAATCTCGCCTTATACCTGCAAAGTTAATAAACGTATTCCCTTTAGCAGCTGCTCCAAAAGCACAAACTAACTTGCCTTCTTCTTTCGCATTAATAAGGAATTTTAGTAGGTCATTTTTCGCTTTTTCAGCAACTCTTTGAAATCCAACGTAAGCTCGTTCGGACAAATACCCACAAACTTTTTCCTTTGCAAGTAACTCATTAAACATCTTTGATTGGCATTTTTGGCGTGATGAATCATTTCGCTCTGCAAATACACGTAAACTTCCACCATGTGTATCTACCATTTCAACATCAAAGACATGTAATCCATTCGAACTAAAGATTGTATTAACCGCACTGAGTGATAAGTATGAATAATGCTCATGGTAAATCGTATCAAATTGATTTTTTTCAAACAAATTAACTAAATAAGGGAACTCAAATGTTGCGATACCGTGAGATTTGAGTAAGAGACTATAACCTTTAACAAAATCATTTATGTCTGGAACATGTGCCAATACATTATTTGAAGTCATAAGGTCTGCAGCTAAACCTTTGCTCACAAGTTTCTTCGCTAAAGCCACTCCAAAGAATTCCTCTACAATTTCAATACCTTTAGATCTTGCTGATTTAGCGGTGCTTTTGGTTGGCTCTATGCCGAGACAGGGGATACCCTGTTCTTTGACAAATTGGAGAAGATAACCATCATTAGCAGCTATCTCAATAACCATGGAGTCTTCATTTAAGCAAAACCTTTTAACCATATCATTCACGTAATTCTTACTGTGGTCGAGCATAGTTTTTGAGAAACTGCTGAAATAAGCATAATCACTATCAAATAGTTCATCCGAATTTGTGTAGTCTTCAGTTTGAACAAGAAAACATTCATTACAAACGTTAACCTTTAAAGGAAACCATTTTTCCAACTTTTTGAGGTCGCTCTGAAACAAATATGCATTAGACGGTGGCGAAGAACCAAGGTCTAACACCGGATTTAAGTTTTGACTCCCACAATGTCTACATTTCATAATTTATATCCTATAAAATCGTCGCTAAGGTGTTTAAATGATATATCTCTTTCCGAGACCTTGCCTTGAGGTAAAGGCCACTTTATTTCAGCTCGCGGTTCTAAAAAGCTAACACCAACTTCGTCTCTTGGAGAGTAGTTTTCTGTATGCAAATAAATTAGTTCACTATTTTCTTTTAACGTCTGAAACCCGTGTGCAACCCCAGGAGGGATAAGTATCGAATTATATTTTTCTGGTGATAGTATTACGTGATGCCATTTAAGAAAAGTCTGTGAATTCTGTCTTAAATCCAATGCAACATCAAAAACTTCTCCTGAAAAACATGAAATTAATTTGTATTCAGCCGCAGCACCCAGCTGCATATGCATTCCTCTGATTGCACCCACATGGGATGTAAAACTGTGGTTTATTTGTTTTATTTTCTTATCGTTTAGGTGACTGCAAAGAAAATCATCACAATACAGGCGCTGAAAAATGCCTCGGCTGTCTGATATTGGACACCTGACAAGCTCCATTACACCTTCGATAGTTGTTTTATTCGCTCTCATTGCACATCCTGTCAGCCTGATATTCCATTATCTGCGCTAATGAGAAACTATACATATCAGTGCCTGAAGATAGTTTTTCATGCCACTCTAAGGTTTTTCTGAGAGCCTCACTAACTTGCCACCTTGGCGACCAACCAAGGTTAACTTTGGCTTTCGAGCTGTCTAGTTTGAGCAATCCAGCCTCGTGAGGTTGATCAATATCAAGGGGGATCCAACTACCTCGTTTAGAAATCTTACAAATGTGAGTCACTACTTTTCCTACAGACCAGCAGTCATTTTCTTCAGGTCCAAAGTTCCAAGCTTCACTGAATACATCTTGATTTTCTCCTAATTTTTGAGCAAGTAAAATGTAGCCCGTAACAGGCTCAAGCACGTGTTGCCAGGGCCTAATAGACGAAGGTGATCTAATAGATATGATTTTGTTTGCCTCGAGTGATCGTAAAATATCGGGGAGTAATCTATCTTTTGACCAGTCTCCTCCTCCAATGACATTTCCTGCACGCGCAGTAGCAAGCTGAACGCCATTATTGGCAAAAAAAGAATCTCGGTAGGCAGCTGAAATTATTTCAGCACAGGCCTTACTACTTGAGTACGGATCATGGCCACCAAGAGCTTCATTTTCGCGATATGGCCATAACCACTCATTATTTTTATAGCATTTATCAGTAGTAACATTAACTATAACTTTTACTGTTTCCACTTTGCGGGCGGCCTCTAACAAGTTAGCAACACCAATAACATTTACCATATATGTTTCAAGTGGATTAGAATAAGAAACTCTAACTAACGCTTGTGCTGCCATATGAAGAATGATGTCTGGCTTAAATTCCTCCATCACGCTCAAACATGACTGGTAACTAGTAATATCTGAATATGTGCTACCAGTAATTCTATTCTCTATACCAACTGACTTACAAAATACTGAATCTTCGGTTGGAGGCAAAGATAAACCATGAACTTTTGCTCCCAGCATAGTTAACATTAACGAAGCCCAGCCACCCTTAAATCCAGTATGTCCAGTAAGAAGTACACGCTTTCCAGACCAAAAATCTTTTTTTAAGCCCAAGTTTTCCATGGTGCCTCCCCACTTTTCCACAGATTATCTAGATACCTTTTATCACGTAATGTATCCATTGCATGCCAAAAGCCTTTATGCCGGAATACTCGAAGATCACCGTCCTCCGCCAACTCTTTAAGAGGATCCTCTTCCCAAGACGAGTTAAGATCATGAATCATATCCAAACAACTGGGTTTTAGTATGAAAAAGCCACCATTTATTAAACTTCCGAGATCACCTGGAGGTTTCTCGGTGAAATCTGTGACCTGATCATTACATGTAACAAGCGCTCCATATCGGCCAGGTGGAACCACCCCAGTAATGGTAGCTTTTCTTCCATGCTTGATATGAAAATCAATACTCTTTTTAATGTCAATATCTGAAACACCGTCACCATAAGTGAAACAAAAATCTTCTTCGTTTTCAATATATTCTTTAGCTGACAATAACCGTCCTCCAGTATTTGAAAGCTCTCCAGTATCCAATAGGGTGACCGTCCATGCTTCAGCTTTTTTCCGATGAACTATCATTTTATTGTTCGTCATGTCGAATGTAACGTCAGACATATGAAGAAAATAATTGGAAAAATACTCTTTAATTATATAGCCCTTGTAGCCACATAAAATCACAAAATCATTAATCCCATGAGACGAATACATTTTCATAATATGCCATAAAATTGGCCGCCCTCCAATTTCAATCATAGGTTTAGGCTTATCAACACTCTCCTCACTTATGCGAGTACCCAGCCCTCCCGCAAGTATCAGTGCCTTCATATCAGCTCCTTTGTTAAAAATAAAATCAATTAGTTTGCCATGTGCTCGCTATCAACATTCCTCATAGATCCCCTCGCTTAAAATGGCCACGTGCTTTATCTATAAGATTATAAGGAAAGTGCTTAGTGATATTTTGTTGAATCATAGTTTCATTATTAAACTCTGGAGCTAACTCAATGAGCCTTTCCCAAGATCGACTAAATATAAGATTTATGACTTCTTCTTCATCTTGCGGCAAACCTACCGAAGCATCATCCGCGACCACAGCCCCTGTTTTTAGCATACTCTCAAAACGTGTCGGGTCAGCACCTTCAAATGCTACAAATTCTGTAGTTTTAAGTGCCCGAACATAATCAAAGTATTGAGGAAACCGAGCAAGAGTAGTGTAAACATAACGTAATGTGGTACGAATAATTTGCTCTTCTGAGATCCAGTCATCAAAACCTGAAAAATTAACAATAGATTCTACGGTTTCATAGAATCTACAGAATGATGCACCTTTATAAATGCTTGGTCCTAAACTCACAATTTTCTTCCCAAGAGCTCCAGCTTCTATCGCCGCACTCCCACCGTTCAATATCGCCACATCACAATCAGCAATAAGCCCCATGGTACTCACTTGTTCGTGTGAATCTATATAATGATAACCGTTAACCTCACACCATTTCTTATATAGAATATGCGAGCTTCTCCCTGTAGATTTTCCAACTGTTTGAATCCAATTAGGGTGGAATCTTACAACAACTTGATCTTTATTGGCTCCAACAGCTTTTAAAAACAAATCCAAACCATCAATACTTAAATTCCAAGGGGTCTCCCAATCTTCATGACTACCAGTTTCTGATCTGCTACTGGGAATTATTAAAATTTTTTCCTTAGTTGTATTTGTTGGCCACGTAGACAATGTTCGACTACCTGCATTATAGACACGCCACTCTAAAAAATTTGTCCCCAAGAAACGTTTCGCTATTTCAGCTCCAGCAAGGCGGGCCTGATAGCTAGTAAGATATTCGCGGTCAAATTTAGTGTTCAAAGCAATACGGTCTCTAAGGCCAAGGATATTTTCGTTAACATGCATTTGAATACCATGACCCATGAATGTCCGTTCATGAGTTATAAAATTTATATTCGCGTGCTTTGCTGCCTCTATTGCGGCTCTCGTCATATCAATCCTTCCATTGAAAACAACAAGAGTTTGCAACTGTTTTTTTTCAATTAAATCAAGAGTTGAATAATAAGTTCTGAGATAGTTCATCCGCATTTGATCTATGGAGTCAGTTAGCTTTTTATTGGTAAAATAATTTGACTCTATTTCTTCTCTATGGAGCGTAACTGCGCTACTTATTAGTCCTTTATTGATCTTATCCGGATCTAAAACTTCAATTGGTAAGTTACCTCTAATTTCATGCACCTCACTAGCACTATAATTTGAAGCTCTGCCCATACGGCATGTAATACAACGTAAAATACCCCCTGGTCTGTTTAATTTTGAATAACAACCCTGTAATGAGCCGCCACATTCCAAAAAATGCGTAGAATAACCAAGAGCCCGGCACTGATTCTCTAGGAATGCCGCATGGAAACTATGGGGCCTAGACGGATAAATATTTATAAATCCCACATTCATTGATTTTACGACCTATAAGTTAATTAAAATATATGATTTTTTCGATAAAAGGTTCCTTTTTCTTAAGCCCTAAAATTCTGATACTACAAATACATCACCAAAATTTAATCGAATCTAAAATTCCTAACCTAATCTTTAATTTTATCGTTGATTAATCGCTCAAGCGAAACTGGAGTACCACGCGTAAAGTTTTTTGTCACCACCGAACCTACAACTGACGATAAGTACTTTGGTTGCGCGCCATATCCTGGCCTAATACTTCTAACATCGCCAGGTTGTATGGTTGTCCCTGATTTAACATCTTTCACAAAATAAAGTGAACGACGAAATTTGATGTTTGATTGTTCGCTTGATTTTCTACCATAGTCAATATTGCCTCGAATTTTTGAAACAGCTTTCACGTCTTTGCATAGAGCTCTAAGCTCAGAAGATTCTAATGAAAAACTATCATCAGGACCACCACCTCGACGATCTAAAGTGACATGTTTTTCTATAATTAAGGCCCCTAATGCCACACTAGCTATCGCTGTCAAATTATCCAACGTATGATCAGAAAGACCTGTCACCAAACCAAATCGGTTTTGCATATCAGTAATTGTCTTTAGATTGTAATCTTCTGCAGGGGCAGGGTATCCACTTACACAATGTAGAATTGCTAATTGTTTGCAGCCCCCATCTTTTGCTACATGAATCGCCTCCTGAATCTCTTCCAAATCTGCCATACCCGTAGAAATAATCATTGGCTTGCCTGTTTGCGCAACATATTTGATAAGAGGTAGGTCAATTGCTTCAAACGAAGCAATTTTATATGCTGGTGTATTTAAATCTTCTAATAAATCAACAGCTGTACTGTCAAAAGGTGAACTAAACAGAGTAATACCTAGTTTTCTAGCATACTCAAATAAGGGTTTATGCCACTCCCATGGAGTATAGGCCTCATTATACAGATCATAAAGACTGCGACCTGCCCACAAACCCTCTTTTAACTGAAAATCAGGTAAGTCACAATCAAGTGTAAGAGTGTCAGCTGTATAGGTTTGCATTTTAACTGCATCGGCACCAGCAGCCTTTGCCATATCGATAATTTTAAATGCATTATTAATATCACCATTATGATTGGCTGACATTTCAGCTATCACATAAGGTAAATATCGCTCGCCAATATTTTTGCCATCAATATTAATTGATTTACTCATCCATTGGCTCCATAGTTAGCTTAAACTTTCTGCCATCTTTGCAAAAGAACGCTGGATATCGCTCATTATCACTTATTCTTAACAGGTTGAACTGTTGATCAATAGATTTATGTATATCAAGCTCACTATCCTCTGGCCTTCTTTTAGGCCAATAGCTAGGCTTTATATCAAGCTGCTCATATGAGGTTATTCCTGGCATGTTTTCTATCGCAAAATCCATTAAAGCCAATTCCTTCTCAAATAATAATTGATTAATCTCCTGCCAAACAGCAGTCTCCGGTATTTTTATCCTAACTTTTTTCCAAATAGCTCCTGTATCAACTTTATCTTCAGCCTGCAGAAGAGAAACTGTTAAATACTTTGCACCATGCAAAATCTCCCAAATATGGGGACTCCAGCCTCTTCCTTTGGGTAAATCACTTGCGTGGATCACTAATGTTTTCTTAAATTTAGCACGAGTGTCATGGTCAATCACCTCGCCACAGGATATTAGAAATAGAATATCCCCGCCAACAAGATCATTCCTCGATCTAACTAACTGAATTTGGTGGTTACATGAATTTCTATTTATCCAAGAAGTAAGAGTACCATTAATTGGGTGATTTTCTGAACTAATAAGTATCGTTATATTCATTTTAGACAGTTTAAAACTTGGGTCAAGCCAGCCCCATCAGTTATCTTAGATGACTTTTTAGCCATATCTTTAATTTGTCGCTTTAAAATAATTATCCAGCTTTTTAATTGGCCCAATTGATCTACTGTTATGCTGATCGCTGCGCCAGATTTACTTATATAATCTGCAATAATAGTCTGATTTTGAGCGGTTGTGATTTGAATACTAGGCAAGCCTAAACAGCATCTCTCCCATGTTGTTGTCCCAGAGGCACCAATCGCAAAATCTGAATTAGCCATTAGTTCCGCCATATTGTTTACGTTCGACTTAATTTGAGTCTTAAAAGGTAAACTTTTCATTTTTCGCCTCACAGAAGATAAAAAAGGAGAAGTGACACCCATAACTACTATAACTGATGTCTCTGCTGGTAAATCACAATTATCTAGCTCATCTAAGACTATCTCAGTAATATTCTGTCTATCTACCCCGCCCATCGTAATCAGGATTCTTTTAAAATTTGGTTTTTCTCTTCGTCGAAGACTGAATTCTCGCCATTCTGAAAATTCAGGCCTCAACAAAGCATATTTCGAACCAACAAGAACTTGGCATTTAGACGTCACTAAACTTTTATAATCATCCAGCTTTCTATTGTATGTTTGATCTAAAATAAGATCACAGACATGACTTCGATCAGCAAGATCGTCAATTACCATAAGCTTTTGGAAACTACCTTGTAGTTTCATCTCCCAAACCTGATCAAGAGAGTAATGATCAACTATTAACCAATCAGGAATTAACTTACCTAATATTTGATGACATATGTGAGCATCTTGCTCCTGCGTGCTTCCCAACCAATCCGCATGGTCAAGAATTTTAACTTTTGCTTTTGACAGTGATGGTATTCCAGTATCTTTTTTTAAAAAGGGAATAATGTGGACCTCAAATCCTCTACTTTTTATGTAACTAATCATATTGCCTTTATGCTCACGACAAATAAACTCAACTTGAACACTTTTATATCTTAGCCCCTCAGCCAATGTTAAACAACGCATAACATGGCCAGTCCCAATTTGAATAGATGCATCAGTTCGTATAACAACCTTCATCAAATTATAGCCAATTGTTTGAGAACTTGGTATGTTATTTCTGCTTTTTCCCAATCTTCGATGGTGTCAATGTCTTGAACCAAATGTCTAGGCAGTATAAATGGTGTTGCATCAATAGAAAAAAACGGCTTTTGCTGTATAAAGGCGCTCCCTCGCCCCCAATAGAATTGGCCTGCATCATGATATGATTCGACTAAATCCTGTGAGCGAACATTTAAGTTTTCCGGAAAAAACATTTCAACACGCTGCTGATGTGTTATCTTAATGGCTCTTAAAATTGGGAATTCAAAAGTAGTCACACTAAAGCAATAATCAGCATCTGTTTTTTGTAACTGCTGGTATGCAGATTTTAAAGTCTCTGGCTGCAGAAACGGCGCAGTAGCATATACACAACAAACCTCACTTGGCGCCACAGCATTTTCAGCCAGCCATTGAATGGCATGTTTAACTACGGGCAATGTTCCAGCATAATCATCAGACAACTCGTGTGGCCGCATAAATGGCACTTCCGCTCCAAATTCCTCTGCTACACAACCGATTGCAGGACTATCAGTTGATACAATTACTCTATCAAAACACTTAGACGCTAAAGCTGCTTCAATAGAGTAAGCAATAATAGGCTTACCTAAAAATTCTTTAATATTTTTTTTAGGTATTCGCTTGCTACCAAATCTTGCAGGAATAATGCAGACTTTCATACTAGTGCCCATTTAAGAACATCAATAACCTCATCTTGCATGTGAATTTCTAGCGTTTGATAGATCGGTATACTGATCGCACGGTTATAGTATAATTCTGCATTTGGAAAATCACCATAATCAAACCCCATCTTTTTATAAAAAGGGTGAGTATGCACTGGAATATAATGAACATTTACCCCGATATTATTCTCTCTCAGCTTATCAAAGATCTGAGCACGTGACTGGGTGAGTTCATCAAGCTTAAGCTGAATTGGGTAAAGGTGAAGCGCCGAGTAGCTGTCATTATACTGAAATGGTATTATGACAGGCAATTCTTTTAGCAAACTATCATAACGTTGTCGCAATTCATGACGCTTTGAAACAAATTTATCCAGCCTGCTCATCTGACTTATTCCTAACGCTGCTTGCAACTCAGTCATTCGATAATTTAAACCTAAATCTATTTGTTCATAATACCAGCTACCATCTAAACTAGTCATCTGATCCGGATTTCGAGTAACACCGTGACTACGTGATAACTGCATCTTTTCAGCCAATGCATGCTGGTTAGTGGTCGCCAAACCTCCCTCTGCAGTCGTTATAATTTTAACTGGGTGAAAACTAAAAACAGTAATATCAGAATATTGGCAACCGCCTATTGGATGGCCTAAGTACTTTCCTCCAATTGCATGTGATGCGTCCTCAATTATTTTAAAGCCATACTCTTGGCTCAACTCATGAATTCGCTTCATATTACAGCATTGTCCCGCGAAGTGGACAGGGATGACAATTTTAGGAACTCTATTTTTTTCTCTGGCTTTTTTTAGTTTTTCTTCTAGCGCTTTATCACACAAATTATAGGTATCTTTATCAACATCAACAAAATCTACCTTTGCACCGCAATAAAGCCCACAGTTTGCCGACGCAACAAAAGTATTGGGAGTAGTCCAAAGCCAATCACCACTCGTCAGGCCCAAAGCCAAACAAGCGATATGTAAAGCGGATGTAGCACTATTTACTGCTACCGCCCGCTCAGCACGACAGTAATTAGCAACTCTCTGTTCAAATGCAGGAACTTGCGATCCTTGTGTCAAAAAATCTGAGCGCAGCACATCTATAACTGAGTTTATATCAGCTTCAGAAATATCCTGTCGACCATAAGGAATCATCTTAAAGCTTCCCCAGTTTATAGGCATTGCGCCTTATCCAATCTTGCAACGCAGCTACAGTCATCCAACTTGTATTTGTACTACTGTCATAACTAAAATCGTTATCTACTTTTATGCCTCCTTTTATTCGATTTACATCTTCTGACCAATTATTAATTACTGGAAGAATTTTATAATAATCATCATATTCAAATGTAGAGGCCGCATCTTCCAAACCAATCATTTGCTCATGTAGCTTTTCACCTGGCCTTATACCAACAACCTTTTTCTCAGCACCTGGCGCTACAGCCTCAGCTATATCCGTAATTACCATCGATGGAATTTTTTTAACATAAATTTCACCACCTACCATATCGTCAAAAGCATGCCAAACTAGCTCTACCCCCTCCTCAAGCGAAATCATAAATCGTGTCATTTTGGGATCTGTTATCGGAACAGTGCCCGTATCTTTAATACTATTAAAAAATGGTATGACTGATCCCCTCGAACCCATAACATTTCCATACCTTACGACTGAAAATTTTGCCCTATGCTCACCCGAGTATGCGTTGCCCGCTACAAAAAGCTTATCAGATGCTAGCTTAGTGGCACCGTAAAGGTTTATTGGACTGCTAGCCTTATCCGTGGACAGTGCAACGCAGCCTCGAACTTTATTATCAATACATGCGTCAATAACATTCATTGCTCCATTAATATTTGTCTTTACGCATTCAAAGGGATTATATTCAGCTGTGGGTACAATTTTGGTGGCCGCTGCGTGAACAACATAATCTACACCATCTAAAGCTCGATAAAGCCGCTCTCGATCCCGAACATCACCTATAAAAAATCGCACGCGATTATCACCTTCAAATAATTTTGCCATTTCCCATTGTTTCATTTCGTCCCTAGAGAAAATTATAATTTTTTTAGGATTATATTTTTCAAGTGTCATCGGGACGAAAGTGTTTCCAAATGAGCCTGTTCCTCCAGTTATTAAAATAACCTTATCTGTTAGCATCTCATTGACCTTTAATTAACATTTAAATATTTAAAATAATCGATAGTTTCCTGAAGTCCTACATCTAGTGGCACCAATGGTATCCAATCATTTAAGTGTACTTTTGCCTGACCAATATCTGGTTTGCGCTGCATTGGATCATCCAAGGGCAAGGGAAACATTGCGATAATAGACCTAGATCCTGTTTTCGCCAAAACCTTCTTAGCCAACTCAACGATCGTGAACTCATTAGGGTTTCCCAAATTAATTGGCCCTGTAATTTTCATATGAGAATTAGACTGCTCAATATCCATAAAGCGCAGAAACCCTTCAATTAAATCATCAACATAACAAAAGCTGCGAGTTTGAAGTCCATCACCATAAATTGTTAAATCCTCGCCTTGCAATGCCTGAACTATAAAATTGCTTACAACCCTTCCATCTTTTGGATCCATGCGAGGGCCATAAGTGTTAAAAATCCGAACAACTCTAATATCTACATTATACTGACGATGGTAGTCAAAAAATAATGTTTCAGCGCAGCGCTTACCTTCATCATAGCAACTTCGTATTCCTATAGGATTAACATGTCCCCAATAGGTTTCTTCTTGCGGATGGACTAATGGATCACCATACACTTCGCTAGTACTTGCTTGGAGTATCGGGATTTGAAGCGCTTTTGCCAACTCCAGCATATTAATAGCCCCCAGAACACAAGTCTTTAATGTTTGAATGGGGTCAGACTGATAATGAACAGGGCTGGCAGGGCATGCTAAATTATAGATTTGGTCAACAACAACATCGAACGGAATAGTGATATCATGATTCAGAAATTCGAAGTTTTTGTTAGCAAAATGATGCTTAATATTATCCTCAGATCCCGTGTAAAGATTATCAACACAAATAACCTTGTCGCCACGCGCCAGTAACCTATCTATTAAGTGGGAGCCTAAAAATCCGGCACCTCCAGTTACTAGTATTTTTTTTGTATCATCAAATGTAATGATAGCCCCCTGTTACTATTTTAATTGTTATTGAAAACATCTCGAGTGAAAACTTTATGTTTTATGTCCTGCAAATTTTCTGAATTTCTATTAGTTACAATAATATTCGCAGTATCCTTGAATATAGTTAAACTATTGATAACTTTCATTCCGTCAAAAATTGATACCTTTAGCTTTGGCTCATAAATTATAACGTCTATACCTGCTTTTCTTATCCTGCTCATTAATCCTTGAATAGCCGAGGATCTAAAGTTATCACTACCCTCTTTCATAACTAAACGATAAAAACCAATGGTCTTTGGTTTTTCTTTTAAAATTATATTTGAAATATAGTCTTTACGAGTGGCGTTAGACGAAACAATAGCCTCTATTAATTTCTGGGGAACCGCTTCATAATTCGCTAATAATTGCTTCGTATCCTTAGGAAGGCAATATCCACCATAGCCAAATGAAGGATTATTATAACCATCCCTTATTCGATCGTCTAGACACACACCATTAATAATACTCTTTGTATCAAGCTCATTAGCTAACGCGTAAGAATCCAACTCATTAAAAAATGAGACCCTCATAGCCAAGTAGGTGTTAGCAAACAACTTAATCGCTTCCGCTTCAGTTGATCTTGTAAAAAGTATCTCAACATCTACCTTTGTAGCGCCACCCTTTAGCAGTCTTGCAAATTCGAGGCCCGCCTTACAATGACTACCAACAATTATTCGTGATGGGTAGAGGTTGTCTTTAAGCGCTTGGCTCTCTCGCAAGAACTCAGGAGAGAAGATAACTCGGCCTGTTTCAAATTTTTCTTGGAGAGCCTTTGTATGGCCAACTGGAATAGTTGATTTAATGACGACTAACGCGTCTTGATTTAAACTAAGAGCATCCTCAACTACAGCATCAACCGAACTTGTATCAAAACAGTTTGTGTCAGTGTCATAATTTGTGGGTGTTGCGACGATAATAAAGCTAGCACCCTCATAAGCAACTTGCTTATCCAATGTGGCAACTAAGGATAGTGGCTTTTCGGCTAAAAATAATTCGATCTCTGTATCAGCAACCGTGGATTGTTTGTTGTTAATCTTTGCGACTCTTGTCGCATCAATATCCAGCACAGTTACATCGTTGTGCTTAGCCAAGAGCACCGAGAGCGACATCCCAACATACCCGGATCCAACTACTGTTATTTTTGTTTTGTTAACCAAGGTGGTGATTCTCTTATAATGCTCAAATTAATTCAATAAGCTTCAAAAACTTCAGAAATCAATACTTTTTATTTCTGATAGTCAATAATAGCCTTTATCTAATACTAGCTATCGTCATCCATTAATTTATCAAATAATGCATGTATAACTGCTTTTGATTTAGGATCTCGCATGCCAATTGCCAAATTAGCACTCAAATAGCCCAACTTATTTCCACAATCGTAGATATCTGCATCCGTCTTTAGAGCATTCAGACCTTCAAGATCCAACAGTTTACTTAACGCATCCGTTAATTGCACCTCACCACCGACACCAGGTGTAAGATTTTCAAGTAGATCAAATATTTTTGGTGACAAAATATAACGCCCCAAAACTGCTAAATTGGATGGCGCATCTTTGGAAGCTGGCTTCTCAATTAAACTCTTCAATGGAGTAGTTTCAAATAAACTTATTTTTTTTTCACCAATATTGATTATTCCATAGTTTTCAGTACTTGCAAAATCAACTTGCTCAATCATTAACTGACTTATACCAGTGTTGATCCAAGCATTTGCTAACTGGAGAAAACTGTAGCTTTTTTCCCGAACTTTTTTATCTAAAACTAAAACATCTGGAAGCAGGATTGCAAAGGGTTCATCATTTACCAGATGCTTTGCACATAAAATTGCATGGCCTAAACCTAAAGCATCTGCTTGTCGTATTGAAGATATTTTAACCTTATCAGGAATAATCTTTACTATATCTTCAAGTATTTTATCTTTACCCTTTTTTACTAATCTATGTTCGAGCTCGTAGTGAGCATCAAAGTGATTTTCAATTGCTTCTTTTCCACTTCGAGTTACTAGGATAATTTCAGTAATTCCACCATCTATGGCTTCTTTGACAACATGTTCAATCAGAGGCCTATCATAAATAGGCAGTAGTTCTTTGGGGATAGCCTTAGTTGCAGGAAGCATACGGGTCCCCAACCCAGCTACAGGTATTACTGCTTTATAGACTGGCTTTACGTAACCCATTTTATATAACAACCATAATATGCATTGAATTAATGTTATCAAATATTCTATTTTGTTTCATTGAAACCATTACCAATACTTTCCTCTAGAAAATTAATTTCTTGTCTTAAAGCTTCAAACTCTTTTTTCTTACGCACAAGAAATTGGCCTGTAATCAAAGATTTCTCACGAATACCTTTTGGGGTCAGTAGATAAGAATATTTTATCTTTTGTGGATTTTCTTTAAAATTTGATAGCTTTACAAACCCTTTATCAATCAGAGATGTTAAAAGATAGTATGCAGATCCATGAGAAATTCCAACTTTTTGAGCAACTTCTCGCGTAGTCAGTTGAGAATTTTGATTAATCATTTGCAAAACCCGTAGTTTTGCATCTTCTTGATAATCTTTGCGACGGCTAGCCATTAATAGCTACCGCACAAAGCTTTACTACAAAACTTTGTAAATTTAATATAAAAATTGATTTTATTGATGTCATACAAATTCAAATATGAACATTAAATACTGTAAAATTAATGTCAATTATAATTTGTGTGTCATTATGAAATTAATATTTATCATATACCAAAAGTCTATAATATTGATTCAATCATATCAATTTAATAAATATATACTTTAGAAGAGTATACTTTTAAAGTTCAGAAATAACCACTTGACATAACTTTAGGCAAAATAATATTCTAAAATTATAATAATTTATTAATTTTTATATGCTCACGCTCAAAATTGAACACGAATTTATAGGTATAAATACATGTCAAAAGAATGGTTCATTTTACAATTTAAACCAAATTCACATCATCAGGCAGAAAAGAATTTAACCAGGCAAGGGTTTGAAGTATTTTTACCCTTACATAATACCACTTCTCGAAAAGCAGCTCGGTTTATAAATGCTAGTCGACCTCTTTTTCCAGGCTACATGTTCATCAAATTCGATAAAGTCAAATCAGGATGGCATAAAATAAACAGTACTTATGGTGTGTCACGTCTGGTTACTTTTAATTCTACTGTTAAAGCACTTCCCAGCACAGTTATTGATAGTTTGAAAGAAAGATATGATTTGTCGGGTAAATTACTACCTATAGAAAAATTAAAAAAAAATGATCAAGTAAAAATCTTAAAGGGCCCATTTGCAAACTTTATCGGTAAAGTTGAAACATATGAATCTAATCAACGAATATGGATATTAATGGATTTAATGAATAGAAAAACGAAAATACAAACTTCCTCAGAGGATGTTCAATTATCAAATTGAAATATTTTTTTTATATTATATCTATTACCATACCCAAACGGGTTGTGATTATACCAACGCCAAGTATCTTCACAAATTTTTTTATGTTTCTTTCTGGTCGCCAATTCATTTTTTCAAATGCCAGTGAGGAATCCACCCAAAAGGCGGCAAGGTCTCCATCTCGCCGAGGTAGATATTTAAATTTAATCTTCGTTCCATAAACATCCTCAAAACTTTTTATCAAATCAAGAACAGAAGTGCCCTGTCCTCCTCCAATATTTAGCATTTCAAATCTATTCAGATTTTTTTCATTTAAGACACTTATGTGCGCGAGCGCTAAATCAACAACATGGATATAATCCCTTACACCAGTTCCATCAGAAGTATTATAATCATTTCCAAAAATGTTTAGGTAATCTCGACGCCCAATGACCACCTGAGCAATATACGGCATTAAGTTGTTAGGTATTCCTATTGGCTCCTCCCCAATTTGGCCAGACTCATGAGCTCCAACAGGATTGAAATATCTTAGAATAGTTCCTCTTCTTTTTCCATCTACATTTATCCAATCGTTTATTATGTTCTCGATCATCAATTTGGTGTGGCAATAAGGGTTAACAGGTTTAGTTGGATGCTTTTCATCATATGGTAGATACTGCGGTAAACCGCAAATAGTAGCAGATGAAGAAAAAACAATATTATTACACTCAGCCTTAGACATAGGCGAAAGTAATGAAATTGAGCCTCCAACATTCACATCATAATATGTCAATGGATCTGCAACGCTCTCACCAACAGCCTTCAATCCGGCAAAATGTATAACTACCTCTGGTTTAAATGTTGCAAAAATTTAATTTAATGCATTTGCATCTCAAATATCTGCATTTACAAATTGCAATACACAATTGGTAATACCTCGAACTCGTTCAAGTGCAACTTCATGTCCATTCGAGAGGTTGTCTATTACAAAAACTTCATGACCGGATTTTAAAAGCTCAACACATGTATGACTACCAATATAACCAGCACCACCTGTTACAAGAAC
>Ga0209534_10002938_pt1 | contig 16547 bp, 16 predicted proteins | sample COG_07_FD_184751 | JGI IMG/M metagenome (GOLD analysis project Ga0209534, IMG submission 184751) | Pelagic Microbial community sample from North Sea - COGITO 998_met_07 (SPAdes) (version 2) | ecosystem: Environmental > Aquatic > Marine > Neritic zone/Coastal water | place: Helgoland, sampling...
CCATCTGAGATTGTAATGTTAGGAGGAGATACTACTGGTGCTAGTGCAACTTTAACTCCAGGACAAGTAATTATTTTACCTGAAGATGATGGAAATCCATATTGGAATGCTGGTTGTAAATAAAACAAGATGCAAAAATTAAACCTTCTATTATCTGTACTTATTTTATTTTTCACTTCTTGTGAGAAAAGCAGCAATAATATTATTATTGATGAGAATGTAATTAGTTTTGTTGAGTTAAATGCAAGCCAGTATGATGTCAATATACTTGATTCCTTAGTCACTGGTAAGTTTGAGAAGTTTAGTTTTTCAGAAGGAGATACAGTAAGTCATGGCAATTGGGATTTAGCATTTAGCGGAACTACAATTATTGTTAATGGAGGAGATAGTTATAACGTTAATCAGCCAGAAAGGACAGGTAATGCAGCAGTTTATATTGCTACTGGAGTTATGTCAGATATTAGAACTGTAGATTTATCCAAATTAGAACAGGACAATACATCAGGTCCCGCAATAGTTGATGATCTTGGAATATCAGGTAATGGTTGGGCTTCTTATGATATGTCTTCACATATATTATCTCCTATTGCAGGAAAGGTGTTAGTTTTTAGGACACATGATAATAAATATGCAAAAATGGAGATTCTTAATTTTTACGATACTCCTAATCCAATATCTAGTGAAGGAGATTTTGGTGGTTTTTATACATTTAATTATGTGTATCAATCAACAGGAGAAATTAATTTCTAAAAAAAGTAGGAACAATTAAGGACTTGCTTATTTTTGCAAGTCCTTAATTGTATTATTAATATATTTTAATGTCAATAAAAAATTTATTTAGGTCAAAGTTTTTGAAAAAATACATTAAAATCTTTAAAGAAGATGGATTTAAAGGTGTATTGAAAGTAGGAGGATGGAGAGTGATTACTTATTTTATTCTATTTTATCTTATCCGGGATACAATTCTGTATATTATTATCCCTTACTTAATTCTTAAGGGAATAATCTTTTAAATAATATAGATGAAAGCTAAATTAGTATAGAACTTTAATGGGAAAGGATACCTAAAAACTACTGAACACCTTCTTATTCATTTAAAGGTATATGCTTAGAGAGAGAGGATGAAGGTTATAGAATTTGAAACAGAAGAACAAACCAAATTTACTGCAATCGCTTTTATGATTGTTTTGAAAGAATTAGCAAATAACTTACGACTAAGTTTAAAGCCTCATAAAGGCTTTTTCTTAGAATAATATAAAAACCAATTTCTTTCGTATTTTTACAGCATGTATTCGGCTATTCTTATTTCACATATTGTTATTAGTATTTTACTGATTTTATTAGCAATTTATATAGTAATACGTTCATTTTTTGGAGTATTTGGAATAGTTAATTTTTCAACATTTCAAGATATAAAGTTACCAATTGTAGCAGTTATATTTTTGTATTTAGAGCTTATACTAGGCTTTCTTTTGTATGCTATTTATATTAACAAGCTAGAGGTTTTAATCACTCAGGCAAATGCTACTGCTTATTTCTCGGCTCGTTTTTGGGCAGTGGAACATGCTATTCTCATGATATTTGCGATAATATTTGGGCATTTGGGTTTGGTGTATGCTAAGAACTTGAAAGAAGATGGGCAGAAGTTTAAAAAGAATCTTTTATATTTTGGTTTATCATTTGTTCTTATTGTTATTTCAATCACTATGAATATGTTTAGAAATGCATAAAAAACATAATATACTAGTAATTGAGGATGAATTAGAATTAGCTAAATCAACTATTTCTTCTTTATCAGAAAATGGATTTTTACCTTTTCATGCTAAAGATTTAAAATCAGCCAGAAAATTATTGAAACAAGAAAAATTTGCTACTGTACTTTTGGATTTAGGCTTGCCTGATGGAGATGGTATTTCTTTGATAAAAGAGATAAAAAACACTGAAATTGAAATTGGCTTGATTATTATATCGGCTAAAGATGCATTGGAAAAAAAAGTACAAGGCTTAGAATTAGGTGCGGATGATTATCTAACCAAACCCTTCTTTTTTTCAGAACTAAATGCTCGTTTAAAATCAGTTATAAGAAGATTAAATTTAGAAGATAATCGGCAATTAACCATTAATGAAATTACTTTATTCCCTGAAGAGATGCGTACATTGATTCATGGTGATATTGTTGAGCTAACAGGAAAAGAGTTTGGTTTGCTTTTATACTTTTTCTCTAATCCTAACAGAGTGATTTCTAAAACTACTTTGGGTGAGTTTATGTCATCAAGCTATGCTGACTATGGTTTTACTGATGATGTAGTTTATACACATATTAAAAACCTTAAAAAGAAAATTATAAAAAGTGGTGGCAAAGATTATATCAAAAATGTTTATGGTGTAGGTTATAAATTTACCGTAGCATGAAATTATTAACAAAAACTTCTCTTAATTTTATTTCTGCTTCAGTTATTTTCTTCCTTCTTGGAAGTGTCGCTATGTATTTTTCAGTGCGTAATATCATAGCTGAGGATTTACAAAACCGATTGTTACAACAGCAAAAGGATTATTTTTTTAATGCTGATCAAAATAATCCCACTAACTTTTCGTCCAAATTAGTATTTGTTAAAATTACCGATAAAGAAATAATAGATTCTTTTTCAGATACTGTCTTAATCGTAAATGATTCCTATATTCTTTACAGAAAACTGCAATTTTCTTATTTGAAAGATAAACAATATTATAATGTAAGTATCTTGAAAAACCAAAGCCAGAGTGATTCACTAATCAAAAAAATAGTAATTATGAATGTAGGTTTTGCTATGCTCTTTTTCCTAATTATGTTTTTTGTGAATAGGCATTCTATCAAAAGTGCGCTTAGTGTTTTCTATAGTACTATCAGTAAATTAGAAGATTTTGAACTTAGCAAATTACAAACATTATCACTTGAAACTGCTGAAGTTCAAGAGATAAAAAAACTGAATGAAGTATTTGAGAAAATGGCTACTCAAATTTATAATGATTTCGAAGCTCAGAAAGAATATACTGAAAATGTATCGCATGAATTGCAAACGCCTTTAGCAATTATTAGTAACAAAGCAGATGAGCTAATGCAGGCAGATAATCTTTCTAAAGAACAGATGGAGCAATTGGCACTACTTTTGGAAACAACCAACCGACTATCTAAAATCAATCAAACACTTATTTTCCTTACCAAAATTGATAATCGTTTTTATACACAGGAATCATGCTTTTCTTTAAATGATTTAATTAAGCAAAAACTACAAATTTTTGAGAATGCAATTCAAGAAAAAAATTTGAATTTGGAACTTGATTTATTAGATATTACTCAAATTTATATGAATCCTTATTTAGCAGAAACCTTAATTATTAACCTTATTAAAAATGCAATTATACATAATTCAAATGGAGGTTTGTTGCGTATTCATTTAAGTAATAATATCTTCAGTATTTCTAATAGTGGCTCTCCGCTGTCATTCCCTGAAAAGGATATCTTTAAAAGATTTACAAGAAGTGAGAATAGTAAAAATAATCTTGGTATAGGGCTTTCAATTGTGCATAGGATTTGTGAATTGTATACTTTCAAAATCACTTATACTTATGCTAGTGTGCATCAATTTAAAATAATTTTTAAAAAATAAATAATATTGCAATCATGCGTCAAATATCTAAAATTTATCTAACGCCTAATGGTAAATTGTCTAACTATTTTAATTTTTTAAAAAAGTTCGAAATAAGGACCATAAGGCCCTCCAAAAAGAAACCCACTTAAATAAGTGGGTTTTTTATTTAATATAATAAATTAACTATTTCTCTTCTTTATATTCAAATACTGAGAAATCATTAGTCCCACTTGGGTAATCCGGGAAAACATCAACATTCCAAGTCTTAGTTGCCCATTCATCGCATGTGCCATCACCAAAATCAATAGAAGCAACCCAACTACCATCAAAATCATAATACTCAAAAAGGCCAGAAACAGGAGTCATAACATATTTATCCCAATCTTGGAAATAGCAATTTATCTTAACAATTGGATATACTTCAATTTCCGAATATCCTTTTTCAGTATACGCTAATCTTGCATGCAGGCCATCATTACTATTAATAGTTTCAGCAACATCTTTTTCACATGAAACAAAGAAAAAAACAGAGCCAATAAGCAGAAATAACACAAACCATCTATTTAATTTAAACATAATCTTTAATTTTAATTATTATTTACTTTATAATTAACGAGACATTCAACAAAATATTTAGGCTAATTACTATGCAATTATAGTAAATATTTTCTAAAAAAGTTTATATTTCAGATCCAGAAGTCCATCAAAAAAAATCCACTCATTTGAGTGAGTTTTTATTATATGAAACAAAGAGATTAATCCAAATCAATCTTGATAAGAAATAAATGACTAGAAAGAGTATAATTATCAAAAATGAGATTATAGAAATTTGAATAAATATATCAATCTCTTTAATTAAAATATACATAACTAACCATGTTAAAATTGCAACAAATATTGAAAGGCCATAACTTACATACATTGCACCATACTAAAATCCTGGCTCTATTTCGTATTTAAGATTACAATTTTTACAATAACCTATATCCCCTCCATTTCTAACTAATATATTTTCATAAGGGTTGTTTTTTGGCCAAAATTTATCAGATTTACATCTAGGGCAGCAATTATAAATAATACTATATAGTTTGTTTCACCTGTTAATTATTCTACACATAAAGCAAAATTAGAAATATTTTTATTAAAAAAAGATCGAAAAAGGACCGAGAGGCCAACCAACAATATCCACTTATTTAAGTAGGTTTTGTTTTTTAATTAAAATCATAAATAACTCCCTTCCCCTTCTAGAATTTATAGAATTATATGCGGTTTCAAATACTTTAATATTAAAGTAAGGCTCGAAATATTTTTTATATTCGTTTTTACTACCTCCAAAAGGAGGATGATCTTCGTTAAGATGATCATCAAAAAGTAAGCCTATTAATTTCCCTTGAGGTTTTAATAATTCATACATTTTAGCAAAATAATCCCTTCTTTTATTTTTATTAATTGCACAAAAAAATGTCTGTTCAATAATAATATTATATTTCCCTTGAGCATCAAAAAAATCATTTTTTAAAAGTTGTTTTTTTGGAAAATCAGGAACTCTTTTTTTAAAATTATTAAGAGCATGCTCAGAGTAATCTAGTATAAAAGTAGAGTGAAATTTATTATTAAATAAATACTCTGCTTCATAAGCATTACCACAACCAGGAATTAAGATTTTATTTTTTTTATTATTAAGTTGTTTAAAATATTCTTTTAGTGGGGTAGTTATTTCTCCAACATCCCAACCTGTTTTAGATTTAACATATTTATCATTCCAAAACTTTTTATTTAATAACATCATCTCCAAGAATTTAATCAATAAATTTATTTATACAACAAACTTACTTAATAATTCAATAAAAAAGTTCGAAATAAGAGCTTAGTGAACCACCAAAAAGAAACCCACTCATTTGAAGGTAGCAGTATTACAACCAACACTCATTTCATTTGATTTCAGTAAGCTTTAAAACTAAATTTTGTATCACTTTTTGCACCGTTAACCAATCTACTAAAACAAAGTTAAAAAATTAATTAGATTTTCTGAGTAATTAGTTATTTTAAAAAATAATTACTAAGCAGTAACTTCTACTACACCTTCGTCACAGATAGTAGTCGGATGAGTGCTACTTTTACAACAAGAGGTTAATAATAGTCCTGTTGCGAATAATATTATTAAAAGTATATTTTTCGTGTCAATTTGTTTAAAATTATTTTGGTTGATACTTTCTGCACTTCTGCTAATCTACAGCCTTGCGTTGTATCCTCAGAATTAAAATACAAGTAATAAATACTTTAAGGATATTTATATAAGTTAATATCTAAGTTATCTGACATGTTAACAAACTCATCAAGTTTAGTCCCATTATTTCTTAAATGTAAGGGCTTTTATTTAATTATTAGTTTTGAATTCATCTCATTTTATATTAACACTGACATTTTGTCCTTAATATTAGCTTTGGCATAGTTTTAGCAGTATCAAATGTATAAATTATAAAAATGAAGAATATTAATAAATTAGAAAAAGAAAAGTTATTATTGTTGTTAGAATGCAATATAGAAGAACTAGATTTATTAATTAGAAAGTCTAGTGAAATACCACAAGAATCAGATAATAGCTACGATATTCTACTAAAAATATTACAGCAAGGGTTTAACATTCGAGAAGCTGTATTAGCAGGCATTACGATTGGTGAAAAACTAGGATACGAGAAAGCAAAAGTAAAAATGGAAGAGGAAATTAAGGAAAAGCTATATAGAGCTTTTAAAAATAGTTAATAATATAAATAGTAAATAAATGAAAAAGAAAGGAAACATTAATGTTACAACTGAGAATATATTCCCGATAATTAAACAATTTTTATATTCCGATCACGAGATCTTCTTAAGAGAACTTGTCTCTAATGCAGTAGATGCAACACAAAAAATGAAGACACTGACAACAATTGGAGAGTTGAAAACAGATTTAAACAACTTGAGAGTTGAAGTAATTTTAGACAAAAAGAATAAAACTATTACTGTTAGAGATAATGGTATTGGAATGACATCAGATGAAATAGATAAATACATCAATCAGATTGCATTTTCTGGCGCTGAAGAGTTTGTTAACAAATATAAAGATGCTGATGCTAAAAATTCAATTATTGGTCATTTTGGACTTGGTTTCTACTCTGCATTTATGGTAGCGAAAGAGGTTGAAATTATTACAAAAAGCCAACAAGTAAATAGTAAAGCAGTTAAGTGGATCTGTGACGGGTCTCCAAATTTTACGATGGAAGAGGCTAAGAAAAAAACTAAAGGGACTGATATTGTATTACATATTGCAGATGATTCAACAGAATTCTTAGAAGAGAGTAGAATTTCAAATATTTTAAATAAATATTGCAAGTTTCTACCAGTTGAAATTAAATTTGGAACTAAAACTCAGAAAATAGATCACCCAAAAGGAAAGAAAGATGAAAAAGGTGAGATTATTAAAATTGAGGAAACATCAGATAATATAATAAATAATACTAGACCTGCATGGGTAAAAACACCCTCAAATCTAAAAGATGAGCATTATAAATCTTTTTATAAAGAATTATACCCAATGGAGTTGTCTGATCCATTATTTAATATTCACTTGAATGTTGATTTCCCTTTCAAACTTACCGGGATTTTATATTTTCCAAGATTAAAAAATAATTTAGAAGTTCAGAAAAATAAAATTAATCTCTACAGTAACCAAGTATTCATAACTGATAATGTTGAGAACATTGTCCCTGAATTCTTAACTCTTCTACATGGAGTAATCGACTCACCAGACATACCTTTAAATGTTTCAAGATCATATCTTCAGGCTGATGGAAATGTAAAGAAAATAGCAAGTCATATAACTAAGAAAGTAGCGGATAAATTATCCCGAATGTTTAAAAAAGATAGAGAAGATTTTGAAAAAAAATGGGATAATGTAAAGGTATTTATTGAATACGGAATGTTAACTGAACAGAAATTTTATGATAAGGCAAAAGAATTTTCGCTATACAAAAATACAGATAACAAATATTATACATTTATGGAGTTTTTAGATAAGGTAAAAAACTCTCAAAAAGATAAAAATGGAAAAACAGTTATTTTATACACGAATGATGCTAAAGAACAGCATAGTTTTGTAAAAACTGCCACAAACAAAGGCTATGAAGTACTAGAGTTAGGAGGGCCTTTAATTAGCCATTTAATTAGTAGAATAGAAGCAGATAATAAAGATGTTCAATTTGCTAGAGTTGATGCCGAAATCATAGATAAGTTAATTGAGAAAGAAGAATCTAACTTATCTAAGTTGTCTGAAAAAGAACAAGAAGAATTGAAAACGATTTTTGTAGATGAAATTGATAAAGAAAAATTTACTGTTTACATACAAAATATGTCATCTACTGACTCACCTGTTGTTATAACACAAAGTGAATTTATGAGACGAATGAAAGAGCAACAGCAACTATCTGCAGGTGGAGGAATGCAGATGTTTGGATCTATTCCAGAATCATATAACCTAGCTGTTAACTCAAATCATGAACTAATTATCAATATTCTTAAACAGAAGACAAAAAAGAAAAGAACGAATTTAATTAATCAGGTTCTTGATTTAGCTTTATTATCTCAAGGAATGTTAAAGGGTGAAGATCTTACTTCATTCATTAATAGAAGTGTAAATTTAATTAAGTAATTTCTACTATTTTAAGTTTCAAAGAAATTAATTCATTAGAAAATGGCATGCATTTATATTTATATAATAATTCTTATTTAATTTAGTTATATGAATATATCTAACTAAATTAAAAAAATGAAAAAATACAAAGTTTTATTATACGTTTTATTAGTATTATCTCTATCGTTCTTCCTACAAGAAATATTGTCAAAAAAAACCTTTGCATCTGATTTTAATGACAACAAAAATTATAAAGTAGAAGAAAACAATAGGCCAAACTTTGTAAAAGCTTCAGAGCAGGCTATCAAAGCAGTAGTTCATATAAAATCTAAATATATTAGTAATGAGATACATGGCTACTATGACCCCTTCTATGGAAAAAGATTTTTCAATCAACCAAAAGAGAATATTGCAAGTGGTTCAGGTGTTATCATCTCAGAAGATGGATATATTATTACTAATAAGCATGTGATTAATAACTCTGAAGAGATAGATGTAATCTTAAATGATAAAAGAACATATAGCGCTAAAATCATAGGACAAGACCCTAATAGTGATTTAGCGCTACTCAAAATTGAAGAAAATAGACTGCCTTTTTTAAAATTTGATAATTCAAATCATCTAAGAGTTGGGGAATGGGTATTAGCAGTTGGAAATCCATATAATCTTAACTCTACCGTAACCGCAGGCATTATTAGTGCAAAGTCTAGAAAAATAAATATACTTAATGATGGAGGTATTGAATCATTTATTCAAACAGACGCAGCAATTAATTCTGGAAATTCAGGAGGCGCACTTGTCAATATCAATGGTAATTTAATTGGAATAAACACGGCTATACAATCTAAAACTGGATCATTTAGTGGTTATGGTTTTGCTATTCCTTCAAATATGGCAGAAAAGATCATAAATGATTTAAAATTATACGGAGAAGTGCGTAGAGCATATATTGGAATTCATATAACTGATATAAATATGCAGGTAAAAGAAGATTTAAAACTAAATGGGCTGCATGGAGTTCTAATCTCAAAAGTATTAGAAAATAGTGCAGCAGAGTTTGCAGGCATCAAGGATTTAGATGTAATATTAGAAATAAATGGTATCAAGGTTAACTCAACTAGCGAATTACATGAATTAATCATTCAATTTAACCCAGGTGATAAAATCCATTGTACTATTGAAAGAGAAGGACAAATTGAGACAGTCACTCTTTCCTTAAAATCTTAAAAAAGTTCGCTGGGACCGATGACCTATCTACAGCAAATCCTCTCAATTGAGCGGGTTAATTATAGATATTCTATTTGAATAGTACTCGTATCGTGCAATCAACTTTTTATTTAATATTCTTCAGAATATTATTAAAACTTGGTTTTGTAAACCAGCTATAATCAATGTTTCTAACTCGTTGATTAACATTATTATTTATAACATTATTTTTAGAAGCATTTATTGTCATCCCATAAGAAATAGATATTGAAATATTTCCTTGAGTGTAATTAATAGGATCAAGTAAAATCAACATTGGGTCATTCCAAGATGTATCCATGCTTTCAGACATAGTTAATGCAATATTAGATCCTATGAAAGTACAAGTTAACTCATTTGACTCTCCATCGTCATCTATTATTGTTATTATATTATTTGAATAGATATAGGTACTAGTGTCACCTTCACCAGAAAAAATTGCTTTACCATTGTCAGTAAACTCCAAAGTACCTGTTAGGTCAGCTTCTTCTGGTGACATTGTTACACTTCCAGAATATGTCATTATTTCAGGACCATCTCCAAAATCAAGTTCATCTACTGTTTGACCATCTATAATAGTTATCATTGATGAGTCCTGAGTAACAGAATTAGGTGTCCATACACCTACAATAGAATTAGAGGTGTTAGTATTTACTGGATTAGTTTCTTCATCTTCTTTTTTGCATGCAGCAAAAATAATTGACACTGCTAATAATGTATAAAGTATTTTTTTCATAATTTAATTTTAATTATAATTAATTCAAAGATACAATTATATTCATTAATAGGAAATATTTTATTCTATTACATTAAACAGATCATAATTAAAACAAAAGGATTCACCTTAAATAAATCATATAATTCAAGTAGCTATCTATTTATTAAAGAATTGCTTCTATTCTTTAAACATCAATAATTTTCAAGTAATTCAAATGAATTTTATTAATGATTTTATTTTTAGTTATTATTTAACAAAGAAATAACCTCTCATAATTTCACCATGCCCCGGATAAGTGCATAAGTATTCATAATTCCCCTTAGAAGGAGCTTTAAATTCTAATACAACTGTTTCACCCGGCATTGCTAAATCTGATGCTGCAATTACATCCACATTATTAGGAACAAATTTCATGCTAGAACCCGCTGCTATAGCCTGGCTAGCAATTTCTTTTCTTGTACCATATTTAATAAATACAATATTATGTTGCATAGCATTATCTACACCTTCGTTTACTAGCGTAATTCTTACCCAAGACCCTTCTTCGACAGTTATATTTCCAATATCAAATTTCATTTCAGCCATTGTATTACCTACCCCCCTAACAGTAATATCAGTCCAAACCTTTTCTGTAGCTTCTTCATTAGCTGAAATAGGATTTTCTATATTTTTAGTAGTTGTCTCTTTAGAGTCAGAACCACCACAAGATGTTAAAATTATCAAAATTGATACGATTAAATAGTTTACGAAATTTTTCATTTTTTTTTAGTTATTAATTATACTGCAAATGTATAACTTTTTATTTAAAAACTTATACAGATTTAAATAATATATCAATTTTATAAAAATTCTGTTTAGCAAAATTGAAACTATTTAAATTAAGTATATTAAATTAAAATTTAAAACAATAAAAAGTGTAAATGTTGATAAAAATAAGAATTTATATATTTATTGTATTAAAACTACAACCTTTATCTAAGTAAGATAAGATTAATTTAGATTAGTTGGTGAAAGAAAATTGTACCGGTTATTGTACCGTTAACGTAACTATTGAATAAAACTATAAAAAAGAAATTATAGGAGGATTACAACCGAACCTTATTACACTATATTAAGATAAGCTTTTAAACCAATTTTTGCACCGTTAATTAATATACTAAAAACTTTAGAAAATATTTAGATTTTATGAATAGAAAAAAAAAATTTAAAATATGTTTGTAAAAAATAAAAAATGTCAAATACTAAATGGTTAGGAGCGGCTGCAGGGTGGTTTTTTGCAGGCCCAATTGGAGGTATAATAGGATATTATTTAGCAAAAAACTTGTTTATCAATAAATTTGATGATAAAAAAGCATTTGAAATATCATTGCTAATACTCTCATCAATCGTAATTAAATCAGATGGCAAAGTATTAAAGTCAGAGTTAAATTATGTAAAAAAATTCTTTACTAATACATTTGGAGTGCAAAAATCTAATGAATACTTTAAGATTTTTAACAATTTAAACAAACAAGATTTAAACTCTAAGTTAAGACAAGTTTGTTTACAGATCAACAATCATATCAACCACTCTTCACGATTAGAAATTATCCATTTTTTATTTGGAGTTGCTGCTTCTGATAACGAAATTCATTTAAAAGAAATTAAAACAATAAAAAAAATATCAAACTATATGAATATTAATTCTTATGATTTTGAATCTATTAAGTCCATGTTATTAGCAAAAAACTCTGCCAATTCTGAAAAATGGTATAAAATTTTAGGTGTAGATAAAAATACAACACATTCTGAAGTAAAGAAAGTTTACAGAAAGATGGCTCTAAAATACCACCCTGATAAATTAATTGGAGTTAGTGAGGACATTAAAAAACTTGCTTCTCAAAAATTTCTTGCTGTAAAAGAAGCTTATGAACAGATTAATAAATTACATAGTAATTAGTTTTTTTTTAAATTAATATTAGTTTAGCAAACAAAAATTAAAAAATATTTAATATGTCAATATTAGAAAATAGATTTGAAAAAGCTCTTTGGAGTACTAGATTTGTTGTTTTGATAGCAGTGATATTATCTATCATATCATCAATTACATTATTTCTATTAGGTGGTTGGGATATTATACAAGCAACTATTTTTAACAACCCGTTGTTTAATCAAAATATAAATACAAATAATGACTTGTTGTTTAAAATTATTTCATCAATTGATTTATTTTTAATAGGTATAGTTTTATTAATTTTTGGATTTGGAGTTTATGAGTTATTTATTAGTGAAATTGATTTTGCTAAGGGTAAATTTGCAGATTCAACATTAAAAATTAATAGTCTTGATCAACTAAAAAATAAGATAATTAAAGTAATTATTATTGTGTTAATCGTTAAATTCTTTGAAAAAGTTTTAAAACTATCTTACAATTTTACAACTCCACAAGACCTGCTTTTATTTAGCCTTTCAATTTTATCTATTTGCATCGGATATTATTTAATTAATAGAAAATAACTAATAGTAACAGTATTATAAAATCTACCCATTTCACTAGATTATAATAAGCTTTTAAACTATAATTTGCACCACTTTTGCAACGATAACCAATCTAATAAAATAAAGTTAAAAAATTAATTAGATTTTTTGATTAGCAAAAACTTATAAAAATAATTTATTCAAAATCATCCAGAGGAATATCAAAAGATGCTTGTTGAAGAGAATATATTGCAATTATTCCAACTATAATTACAGGAATAAAGATTAGATATAATAAGTTTCTAAAAAACTTTTTCCTTTTTTTAACATCCTTAGGAATTGGTTTAGAAATATACCAAAAAATTGATATTAAATATGATAAGATTAAAGTAATAACATAAAAAGGTGAAAATTCTGAAATAATCTCTGATTGATTATATGTCTGATTATTAATACTATTCAAAGGGAACGAAGCATGAGTTACATCTATAATTATTAGTACTGTAATTAAAAGAATGATTAATTTTTTCATAAAACAAAGAAAAACAAATAAAAAGGAAGTATTATGCTTAGCATAATAAGTATAAAAAAGTCGGTGTAGCTGTACTAGATACAACTAGAAATAACAACTAAAAAGATCGCCGAATTGGTCCCTCTATATTTTATACATCAAAAATATATAGCATATATATCAAATAATTATTCTATAATCATTTTCGTATTGCTTTTCCAATGTATTGATTCAATAATTATTTAGTTATGATTATCTTTTTATTTACTTTATGAGTATCAGAAGTTATTTCAACTTGATATATTCCATTCGCAAATTTATCTAAATCAATTAGATAGCTATTTTTTTTGTTTTTATTTGTTTGATCAGAATAAATGCATTTGCCTATTGAATTAAATACTTTAATAATAGAATTACTATTTATCTCTTCTCCAAATACAATATTAACAAAACGTTCTGTTGGGTTAGGGAAAATAGAAATTTCAGAATTATTATTTTCATCAACTGAAGTTGTAATATTTTCTACATAAAAAAATACAGTATCAGAAATACAAGGCGCATCATCCGTAATTAATACCCAATAATTTCCATTAGTTAATGGCGTAATAGATTGAGAAATAGATTGAGTATTCCATAAATATGAATATGGAGCTATACCTCCAAAAATACTTACCTCTAAATCTATATTAGGTTGAGTGATATAAACATCTAACTCATCAGCTACGGTTAAATTTGTTGTAATTGTTGAAATACATCCGTTAGCTGAAATAATAGTATCAGTAAATATTCCACTTAGTGTATAAGTAGAGTTTCCAATAACTAATGATTGATCATAACAAATTGTAACTGTATCGTAAGTTGTAGATCCATAATTCACAGTTAAATTTAATGTAATTGTACTATCACATCCATTAGAATTCAGTGATGTGTAATTATAATTGCCGCTAGTAGTATAGAGTAAATTATTCCATATTAAACTATCACACACTGTTTGACTAGTTGATGAACTTGTATTTTGTGATACCGTTAGGTTAAGATACAATATACTATCACAACCGTGCATTGTACTTCCTTGCCATGTATAATTCCCTGATTGAGTATAAACTGTACCATTCCAAGTGTAACTATCGCATGCATTTACATTAGTCAGTTCAACAACACTCTCATGTATGGTTAAAGCAAGTGTTAGGATACTATCACACCCTAATTGATTAACAAGAGTATCATAATATAGTCCAGAAGAATTATATGTTGACCCTCTCCAAATATATGAATCACAAGAGTTAATGCTAAATATAGTATTATTTGATTCAAGTATTGTTAAGTGTAATAAAGCATTACTATCACAGTACATTGAATTTATCCCATTCCACATATATGTCCCACTTGCTGTATATGTAAATCCATTCCAATCATAACTATCACATGCAGTAACTGAAGTTGTCACTGAATTAGAATAGTTGATTGTTGCAATTAAAGTATGTACAGAATCACAAGCAGCTACATTAGTAAAGGATTGATTATAAATACCAGAAGCTGTAATGCTTTGTGCATTCCATAAATAACTATCACATGCAGTAACTGAAGTTGTGCCTGTATTGGAATAGTTGATTGTTGCAACTAAAGTATGTACAGAATCACAACCTAAAGAATTTGTAGTCGAATAAGTATAAACACCTGAACTATCATATAATACTCCATTCCAGACTAAACTATCACATGATGTAATAGATTCTGAACTAAAAGTTGAATTATTAATAGTAAGATTCAGTATAGCAACACTATCGCAACCATTAACAGATTGTAAGACACAAGAATAGTCTGAATATAAATGTGTAGAAAAATTACCACCACTAAATATACCATGATTATTGTTAGGACTCATATCAAGTGCAAAATTCGCACCATCATCAAAGTTCCAATAATATATTAAGTCTAATTCATTTCCATTTGGTGAACATTGCATGTAATTAATAATATCTTGTTGATCTAATTCTTTATCCCATAAACTAGCGCCATCAATATTAGCATCTAGATATTTATCCCCTCTAATCCTTTTTCCAATTGTTAATGGAGTATTTGATGGATTTATTGTCACATAATTACCATACATTAATTTATTCTGATTTACATTTTCCCCATCAATATAAATATTTAAGCCTAGCTCAGATGAACTACCATCATAAGTAAATGCAATATTATGCCATTCACCAATAAATTGAGTCACTAAAGCTGTTGTTTGTGTTTGTATGTAAGAATTATTTAGTTCATCAAAAATTCTTAGCCTTAAATAACCATTAGTACTAACTTGAAGATGAAACTCTTTCTTATACATTTCATCTTTACAAATTATTGGTGATGAATTTACAGAACCATTCAACTTAACCCAGCTCATGAAGCTAAAAGGATTGTCACCATAGGAATCTGAAAAACTTGGATATGATCTATAAATATAGTCATTGACTCCATCCAAATCATAACTGTGATAATTTCCTAGTGTATTAAAGCTATAGATTCCAGTAGAATCGTAGGTAGTTCCATTAACGTACCATGCATATGAATCACACGCTGTTATGTCTGTTGTACTTGTTGTTGCATAATTACAACCTCCATCATCTGAAGTAGCCGCAGAATCATAGTTACATGCTAAAGCATCTGTACAGCCCGTAAGTCCTGTAGAAAAACTCTGTATGGAAGACCAAGTACCAGTGCCTGCACATTTTACTCTCCACTCGTAAGTAGAGTTAAGATTTAAAGCTGTTAAAGCAAAAGGAGATGTAGCCGGATTAACAGATGTCCCTGGCCAGGCTGTCCCCAAAACTTTATAGTGTAAAGTTACATTGCCACCGCAAGGAGATGCATCCCAATTTAAAACTGCACTAGTATCTAAAATATTTGTGGTTGTTAGATTTATAGGTTGAGCAAATAATTCATTAGTTAAACTCAAAAAAATGACACATGTAAATAGTAATACCCTCTTCATATTATTAAAAATATTTATAATCTTTTATTAAGCTCGCAATCTACAAAAATCTATCAAATTGACAATTACGTAAAACACGTACAAGAAGAAACGTACTAAATGAGTGGGTTTATAATTTATATCTTATTTGAATAGTACATTTATTGCAACATAATTTTCTTGTTAACCACTCCATCATTTGTCTCTAACTCTAAGAAATAAATCCCTTTTGCATTTTCTTTTAAGTTAATTTTTTTAGTGTACTCACCAACAAATTGTTGCAAGTCATCAGCCATCAGCTCCTCTCCTATTACATTAAGTATTCTAACTTTTAAGTCTTGGACATATTCACTTGT
>Ga0209534_10002951_pt1 | contig 16511 bp, 14 predicted proteins | sample COG_07_FD_184751 | JGI IMG/M metagenome (GOLD analysis project Ga0209534, IMG submission 184751) | Pelagic Microbial community sample from North Sea - COGITO 998_met_07 (SPAdes) (version 2) | ecosystem: Environmental > Aquatic > Marine > Neritic zone/Coastal water | place: Helgoland, sampling...
TTATCAGTAGCAACTTCTTCTTCTTCATCATTATTAATATCCATACCAAGCATAACAACATTAAGAACTTTTTTAGAAAAATCAACAGGTTTGATAATTTGATAACCGGAATACAATAAAGCGCTATTGATAACAAGATCAAGAAGATCTCTTAATGAATTATATTCTTCAGTATCATTAATATTCTTAATTTTCTTAATAATAGGATGTAGAGGATTAATTTCCAATACTCTTTTATTTAGCATTACATTAGCATTATCAGTTTGTCCTAATGTTTGCGATTTAATGATCTTTTCCATATTAGCCGAGAAACCATTTTCAGGTGAAGATACTATACAAGGTAATTCAGCTACTTTATTAGTAATTTTGACATCGCTAAAGTTGGTATAAAGACGTTTAATATAATCACAAAGTGATTTATATTCTTCTTTTTGTTTTTTAATAAGTTCTTTATCAACATCAGTTGTATTAGGTAATTCAATATCACCTTTGGTGATGCAGGTTAAAGTGCATTCTTTGTATTGCATAAGTCGCTGACACATATATTCATCAACTGGATCAGTCATAAATAGAACATCTAACCCATTTTTCTTAAACCGATCTAAAAATGGAGATGTTTTAAGTATATCCATATTATCACCTGCAATGTAATAAATATGTTTTTGATTTTCATTAATAGATGTAATATAATCGTCAAATGTTATCATCTTATCGGGTGAATTAGCAGAATAAAACATTAAAAGATCTGCAACTCTTTCACGATCACCGGTTTCTTCATAAACCCCTAGTTTAATATTTTTTTGATAAGTATTATAGATTTTAAGATAATTATCCATATCATCCATAGAAGATTTTAACATATCAATACTTTTCTTAACAACTGCTTTTTTAATAACTTTAATAACCTTATTATCCTGTAATATTTCGCGTGATACATTAAGCGGTAAATCATCAGTATCAACAACACCAGAAATAAAATGAAGCCATTCCGGACATAAAACCACACTATTATCGCTAACAAATACTTTACGAACATATAATTTAATATTATTTTGTTTTACACCTCTTTCAAATACATTATTCTTAATTTTTTTAGGTAAATACAAAATACCTTTATATTCTATTTGTCCTTCACCACTAATATGTTTATAAGTATACGGTTTTTCATTATCATTTGTTAAAGATTTATAAAAACCATAATAATCTTCTTCTTTTAATTCACTGTTTGATCTAGTCCAAATAGGTTTATGTTCATTTATTAGTTGAAATTCTTTAATTGTTTCAGTAATTTTTTTCATTTTCTTAGGTTTTTCTTCAACGTCTTCAATAGTAACATTATCTAAATTAGCTGAATCAATATTAGAAGTTCCATCAGTAACAGTTACATCTTCTTCTAATAAAGCTTCTTCGTCTTCAACTTCTTTAGTTTCCTCTCGTTTAATTAAGATTTTTATGGAATAATTAATATATTGAGAATGTTCTTTTACAATGGATTTTAATTTATTAACATCAGTATATTTGTCTACCGCTTCGTCGCTTAATAAGCATTTAATAATAGTTCCTTGTGTAAGATTATAATCAGGATGGATATGATCTTTAATGTTATCTTCAGTAAGTTCTTCAATAACATATTGACCTCCAGCATCTGATGTCCATTTAAAATATCCAGAATCTGCTTTTTTAGTTATAATAGAAACTTGTTTAGATACTAAAAAAGCAGAATAAAAACCAACCCCAAATTGACCAATTAAGTTGCTATCTTTAACTTTTTCCATAAATGCTTTAGTTCCAGAATTAGCGATTGTTCCTATATTTTTAATAAGTTCTTCTTTATTCATACCTACTCCCGTATCAATAATATGTAATTCTTTATTTACTTTATCAGGTATGAGTGTAATGCAATTATCTACTTTATTGTCAGGTTTGTTAATAATACAAAAATGATTATATTTGTCAATACTATCACTCGCATTTGAAATAAGTTCTCTTAAGAATATATCTTTATTGGAATAAAAATTATTGATAATAAGTTTAAGTAGAGATGAAATATCAGTATCAAATGAAAAGGTTTCAGTCATCTTTCTTAGTTGTATTTAAATGTTTTAATTAAGTTTTTATATAGTTTATAGTAGAATAAAAAGAAATCCAGATTTTTTAGATATAAGACATAATATTCAAGATTCTTATTTAAATTTAAAACATTTGGAAGAAGATGATACTAATAAAAAATATAGAATAGCTTTAGCATTTTATACAGCTTTTTATCAATTTATGAAAATTACTATAAAATATAAATCTAGATATTGTATATGGGGATCATACAGACCCATTAAAACATACAATATTAAAATTTATAAAACTCTATTGTAAAATCAACAAAAATTGTAGTATCAACTAATATTTCAGGAACATACTAATATAAAGTTTTATATTACTTAAATAAATGAATATTAATCTTTTAGAAAACTATGATACAGATTTAACTGAATTTTATAAAGTAAATTGGATATCACCTTTTAATGATAAATATACAAAATATGTAGAACCCGGTATTACTGCAATAAATAAAATATATAAAAAAGTAATTTATAAAAAACAACCATATGTAGTATCTAATAAAACATATGAAAAAATATCCTATTTAAAGCAATTTACAGAATTAAATAATATAAATTTAAATTTTACAAACACGGATGAATATATTTCTAAACCTAAGTTACAAAATATAAAATCAAAAGAACTTAATGATAAGCAATTAACTACAATATATTTGTATCAATCTGATTTTTATTATAAATATTGGAATGAACAAAAAAGGCAAATAACATTGCATAAAAAATCAGGTGTACAATCTACATATATATATTTAGAAGATTATGAATATTTTATAGAAATTAGTTCTGTTGATAATCATAAAATAATTATTGCATTTAATGAAGAAACTTATAAAATAATAATATTTAAAAATAATGCAATAATTTGTGATTCTATATATTCAATTAAATGGACTACTAAAACTACTGTTTTTCCATATAGTCTTACTAAACGTAAATTTACTATTAAAGACAAAGATATACTTAAATATATAGAAAAAGTAGTAGAGAATCAAAAATATTATTTAGAGAATTTTTATTATTACGCTGCTGATTTTAGTTCGCCAAAATTAAATAAATATAAAAATTTTAAAAAAGTTAATGGAAACCAAAATGTATGTGAAATACCAGCTAAATTTGTAGATTCGTTTAAATATTATTATAATGACAGAGGTAAATATATTATTGCTAAAAATGAATTAGCAAGATATATATATAATGAAGGTAAAAAACAACCATCTATAACACATTACAAATTTAATACTGATGAAATATTTGAACCGGTTCAAGAAGTAGTATTTTATAGAGGTATGAACATACCTTTACAAAAAACTGACATATTTCATCAAAGAGAATTTATATCAATCACCCGAAATAAAATGATAGCGCTAGGGTTTATGGAAATGGATAAACAACTACCAGCCGAAAAATCACATATATTATATGAAATAACTTTAGAAAAAGGCGTTCCATATATAGATTTTAAGATTTTAGGACAAAATACACTATATTTTGAAGAAGAATTATTATTATTTACAACTCCTTGTACATTTACATATGGAGAACCTATTTCAATAGATACAGGTATTAGTTTGTACTATATTTGTAAAGTGTCTATATCTGTAACTGAACTTATACAATATAAATTTAAAAACATACCTGCTATAAAAAGATTTAAAGAATTAACACTGGATGATTCACTTTTACCAGAAAGTATTAAAAAATTAACACTTTTTCATAAAAGTAAATCAAGTACATTTAATATTTCTAGTTCATTATCAAGTATAAATTCAAAATATAAATCACCAAATAATGTTTTAGAGCAACCTGTTAATCAAGAATCAAATATACAATATGAAAAAATCAATGTAATGTTAGAACACAGTACAAATAAAAAACAATATACGATATATAAAAGAACAGATATAGAGGACGAATCTGTATATATATGTATTAACAATATGTATTATGAAGTTAGTGGTAAAATTACAGATATTAATAGACAAATTATTAATAAAAAAATAACTTATAAAATTATAACAGATAAACTTTATAATAATTACTTTGTTTATCTAAATAAATATTCTTTTGTTTGTAAAGAACTTAAATTAATTAAATTTAAAATAATTTATAGTGATTTTTTCTAAAAAGTCTGATAGTAGTAATAATTTAATTGCATTTTTCTAAAAATTTTTTACGATTTAAATAATTACGGGTATCTTCACCACCACGAACCCATTGTGGAACAATGTGTTCCGGATTTTGTATTTCAGCAACACAATCTAACATAGGTGTAGGATGATAGGTTTGTTTTTCCATTATTTTTTCATTACATTTATCGTAAATATGCGAACTATTAGAACCAGATAAAACATCTAATTCTTTATTAGGATCTCCTACACCTGGGCGTAAATTAGGACAAGCTTGAAACATTCTATGAAATAATTGTATATTACATCTATCTCGTGTTTGTTTAGATTTATCATTTCTTAATTGACTTTCATGATCAATTAAGCAACTATCCGGATGATTAGCAACATTAGGATGAGGAGCAGGTCTTAAATTAACGTGATCAACATAATAAGTAGGCATTCTTACATTAGGGTCTTTACATTCAACAAAATTAGTATTGTAGTGCATATACTGATCTATATTTTGATTTTTAATATCTTTTGATTCCATCCAACACGTATCATTATAAATGTCACAATTTTTATTATACATTATTTTATTATGGATTAGAAAATAATATATATATATAATGATAAATATTGATTATGAATACTTTATTTTCTAAAATTAATAAAGATGTTATTAATGTAGGTAAAAATATTATTGCACCTTTTGAGCAAATTGTAGATACTACAATATATGGGCATATTATTTATTTAATAGATATTCAACTTTTATTAATATTTAATTTTTGCAAGCAGAATGTGAAATGTAGTTCTAAATATATTGACAATATTGTTTTTATATTACAAAATGAAGAAATTATAAAAGGAGGATTAATGCCAAAAGTAATTAAAAAATTAAAAAATAAAGTTAATAATTTTTTAAAAAATAAAAAATTAAAAGTAGAACCGAAAATTAAATCAAAATCATTAAATAGTATAAAAGTAGAACCTAAAATTAAATCAAAATCATTAAATAGTATAAAAGTTGAATCCCAACCTGCAAATTTGAAAGTTCAAGAAACAATAGCTGAATCACAATTTTCAAATTCTTCAAAAATAATAATTAATAATTTTATTAATAGTTTAATTACTACACTTATTAAAATATTAAATTCTAAATCTGCTACACATTATACACTTGTTGGATTAAATAAAAAAGCAGATATAAATGCTTTAGAAAATATAAAAACACTCGAAAATATTGAAAATAAAATATTAAATTTATGTGAATTTTTATTTATATTAAAAACTAAATGTTTTAAGAATCTTTTATGTAAAAATAAAGCTCCCATTTTTTTAAAAGATTCTACAATTCAATCTAAAATTAGTATATTAAATTCAAAAACAATACCGATTTTACCTACAATAAATGAATCAACTTCAAAATTAAAAATACTTGGCGAAATTACAGATATTTATTTAACAACAAGTAAAAAGCATAATAAAGAATTGAGTAGAAATTATACAGAGTTAATTTTGATATTAAATATAAAAAAATCAATATCAAGTGCAGTTAATAATAATTTAAGTACAGTTAATAATAATTTAAGTACAGTTAATAATAATTTAAGTGCAGTTAATAATAATTCAAGTACAGTTAATAATAATTCAAATGAAATTACTAGTAATAAATCATCTAATTTTGATTTTAATATAATAATTTATACAATTATTGATGCGTTAAATAATATAAAGAACACATCTAGTTATCATTTAAATAAAATAATAAATAAATTATATAGTGGAAATAAAGTATTAATACATAAAAAAATTGAAAAAATATCGCAAAATATAAAAAATGTGAATGATTGGCTATGTGTAATATGTATATTATTACATAATATACCTAATATAGAAACAAAAATAACAGATGGATTATTATCAGATTATTTAAATATTGCAACAATGCAAAAAACCTTATATAAATATTATAAGCAAATAGATTTAATAAATTTAATAAAAAATAATAAAATACCAAAAAATGTATCAAAACAAAATAAATATTATGGTGGAATGTTAAATAATGATAATATATATATATTAATAACAATATTATTCAATCCACCTAGAATTAACCAAAAATAAATTTTATTAAACTACTGTTTTTGAAGATTGACCAACAAATCTTAAATCATCTCTATCTAAATTTATATTTTTAATGCATCTAGAACTATTACCTTGTTTGCAGGATTTTTTATTATCATTTGAATTATATAACCATTGCATAAGGCTGTCGCGATCATTAGGTATAGTTTTACCAGCAATAGTATGAAATTGTCTTACAGATAATCCTCTTTCATAAAAATCATTGACATCCCGAAAGGTATTAGTATAAAAGTTTTTATTTAAAATAGCATTATCAACAGCACAAGGTTTGGCATATGTTATATCTAAAATATTAGGATTCATAAAAGGATTATTAACCGAAGGCATAACGCAATTGGATTTAAAGTTTTCAACATTATAAACATATTTATGTTGATAAATTACGAAAGTAATAATAGCAACTATAATAGCTAAAGATAAATAAGATAAATCAAAATTGTTAAGTAAAACTAAAATAATACTTAATATTAGACCACTTAAAAATATAAGATTTAATTTATCAATAAATGTAAGTTTATCAGGTATTTCTTGAAATAATACAGTTGGATCATTTAGCCAAAAAATACTCATTCTTTATTTTTACTATCTACTTTCTTTTTTAATTTAGATTTTTTGTCCATTTTACGTTGCATTGAACGAGATGAAGGCATATTAGCACCACCCATCATTCCAGACATCATTTTCATAATGTTTCCAATATCCGGACCATCACCTCCACCTCCACCATTCATACCAGGTAATTTACCAGCCATACTAAGAGCGTCTTTTAATAGAGCATCTTGTTTAAGTTCTCCACTTTTTAATTTAGTTGCCATTTTTTGACTAACATCTGAAATTAAATTACCAATTCCGTTATCAGGATCAGATAATGCACCTAATATATCACCTTCTGTATTTATTGATTTTTTTACTTTTTCTATATCTACATCTTCCATTATTTCTTTTGCTAATTTACCGATACTAGTATCTTCAATATCTTCCATAGTAAATCCAGTTTTATTTTCAATAGCAAGTTCTCCAATGCGATTAACTATTTTGCGATATTTTTCAGGGATAAGATCATCTTCAATAGTGCTAGTACCTTTAAGTTTTTCCATAATATTTTTAATATTATCTTCACTTAAATCGGTATTTTTAAACAAATGAAATATTAATAAGAATTGATGTAATACTGTAGTTTTTTTAAAAACAACTTTAATATTTTTAATAGGAATATTGTTAAGAATGTTAAGAGTTTCGTTATCTTCAAACCATTTATCAAGTTCTTCTTTATTACATTCAACTAAAGGATTACAAATAAAATCAGTAAAAACGGTTGAATAGGATTCAATATAATCTTTAGATTTATTATCAAATGTGCTATAAAATGCGTGTATTTTGTTTAAAATATCTCTAGCAATTGCTTTTTTTTCTTTTAATGGTTTAGCATTTTTTTTAACAGTTTTAATAAATGTTAGGAAATATTGATTAAATACGTAAGTTGTCATTTTACTTAATATATTTATTGAATATCTTTATATCTAAACTTTTTTTAATGAAGTGCGGATTCACGCATTTTTTGTATTTCAGCTAAACTAGGTAATTGTTTATGAGATTTTTCAGTATCAGTATTACCAATTGGTTTAATATCAGGTTGTATTACATTAGTTTTTTCATCCAAGTTTTCCCAAATAGTAACTGGTCCAGTTAGATAATTATCATTATCATCAATATTTTCATAACTTTGAGAAATATATGAATCAATACCAGAAGGTTCTGATAAATCTAAAACATTTGCAGATTGTGAGTTTGTATTAGTAGGTTTTAACAAAACCCCTTTTCCGGGTAATAGTAAATGATCAAATACTTCTTTACCAAATATAATTTTATTAAAATCCGGTAATAACATTGCAGGAACGTGTGTAATTCTTACATCAAATATAATTTGGTTTGATTTTAAATAATCAACTGATATAAGTTTAACTTGCTTTTGTTTATCCAAGGTTTTTAATGTTTCTATTAACATAGTACAATGACTACATTGATCGCTATAAAATAATAGCATTTTTTAATAGTATTAATAGGAATACAGTTTTATATAAAAATGATTTATTTATATCATTAAAATAAATGTTAAGTAATTTCAGTTATGATAAAAAATTAAATAGAATATCTTTAAAAACCAAAGATATTGATATATCAATATTAAATGGTGTTAGACGTGTATTATTAATGGATATTCCAATTTTAGGATTTATAGGGAATGGTATTGATACCACTGTAAATATTATAGAAAATACTACAGTTTTAAATAATGAAATTATAGCAAATCGTATAGCATTGATACCATTAGATATAAGTGAAGAATATAATGATAACTATATGTTAAGCGAACATAAATTGGAAATTGAATTAAATGTTAATTGCATTGAGAATATAAAAATAATTACCACTCAAGATCTTATTGTTACTATAGACGAACAAAAAGTTCCAAACTTTTTTAAAAAACCATATATTACAATTACAAAATTACGTAAAAACGAATCTTTACACTTAAAAGCGGAAGCTGTTAAAGAAACTGGAAGAAAGAATGCTTCTTTTAATATAGTATCAGGAGCAACAGTGTATAATAAACCAAAAGAGCCTTTTACAAATACAAAAAGTATTATAGAACAAGAGCGAGACTATAATGAAGGAGAATATGTATTAGAATTTGAAATTATTAATAATACTATATCACATAAATATATGTTATTAAAAGCAATTGATATTTTAATAAATAAATTAACTGTATTGATTGATAAATCAACAATAGAACAATTTAAAAATAATGAAGAAACGTATGATTTCAGTATTCCGGATGAAAATGATACAGTTGGAAATATAATACAATCTTATATATTTGATAATTATGTGATATCTAAGAAAAAAACTGTTGAAAATTGTATTTGCACTTATATAGGTTATATAGTAAAACATCCATTAGATAAAGTTTTAACAATAAGAATGACACTAAAAGATGCTAAAAGTAAAGAAGAATATATAAATTTTTTAGGAATAATATGTAATGAAATAATTGAAAATAAATTACAATTAATAAAAGAACAAGTACAGAAACTTTTATAAAACAATAGAATAAAATATGGAAGATGAATTACCAAAAATTTCAATTAAATATATACCAACCTTGGAAAACGCTATAAATATATTTTCAAAAGATGCGTTATACTATTATTTTAATGAATTTTTTGATAATGAAACTAAATCAAAAGACATTGTAGATGATTATGTAGATGATTATTTAGTAAATAAACCAAAAGGTTTAGAAGATATATATACATTAATAGATGATATTGAATATGAAGAAAAATTATTTGAAAATTATATGAAAATGTATAAAAATAATTTTCAAAATAAAGAAGATTTATTGAAATCTTTATTTAATAATCCATTTAATTTTGAATCAAGTTATATTGATAATTTTATTAATGTTATTCATACAGATAGGCAATTTAAAATAGGAACTACAATACCGGATGATCTTAAGACACTTGAAATTTTACAATTATATAAAACAGCATTAAACGAAAGTTTATATTCTAAATTACACCAAATACCTCAAGAAATAAATAGTAATATTCCTTTAACTTTTAAAGATAATAATTTTGATTATGTTAATGATATGATGAGGCGTTATGGTAAAAATATTGAAAATATGACAGACGAAGAATATGATAAAATACCGAAACTTGTTGATAAAGAAGAAAAAACTATAAAACCAATAATATTAAATGCAGAAAATATAGTATTTTGGGATGATGATATAAATAAATATATAATTGATAATTTAGAAAATTATACAGAAGATGATATAAGTAGCATATTAAATTATTTATCTGAAAAGAATCTTAATTCACCAAATTCAACGGATATATTTAACAATTTAACAGATTTATATAAAAGCATAGCAGATAATAATATAGATATTGAAGATGTATATAAAAATGCAAATGATTATTTAAAAAAAATTGAAATTGAAAGATTAATAAAAATCTTTACAAAATTGAAAAATAGTAAAGATACTGAAATAATAGAAGTAAAAACCATATGTAATTCGATAGATCAAGTATTTAAAAATGAATATAAGTTTTTGAAAGAGTTTATAGAAATAATAGATAATGAAGATGAAAATAACATAGATGATACTTATATTGAATTTGGTAATATATTACGACCAAATATTGAAACAACAAAAATAGACCAAGATAATAAAAATATATTTTTAAAAACATTAATAAACGAATTAGGCAAAGATTTAAAAATAAATTTGGATGATATGATAGAATATATGCAACTTTTTAATGATACTGAAAAAATGGAATGTGCTTTATTTTATTTATATATAACATTACAAAGTAATTATTATAATAATAATTATGATGATATAACATTAAGCGAACAATGTGATGATATATTTAATGAATTTACAGAACCAATTACAATTATTGATAGCAAAGTAATTTTTCCAAAATCCAAATCAATATATGCGTATATAATATGTTGTTTTAAGAATATAATAGATAATGAATATTTTAGAAATATAACAGATAATGAATATTTTGTAACGCAAAAGGATATTGAAACAAAATTATCAAAATTAATTAAAAAACATCCAAGATGTCAAGATCAATTAAATGAATTGCAAACATTATACGATAGTATTAAAGATACAGTAGAAAAAACAGATACTAAATTTTATAGAAACTTAGTAAATCAATTAAAAAAATCGAACGAATCAAATAATGATGTAAAATATATAAACTTTGTAAATGCTTTAAAATATATTGTTCCAAAAAAACTTAAAAAAGTTAATCCTTTCATATCAGGTTGTTGTGCTCAATTATTAAATCAAGATTATGAAGCTTATAACGATATAACTTCACATAAAGATAACTGGTTCGATGATATTAAATATTCGCTTAAGAATAATACAATTACTTACGAGAATACTTGGAATGCTAAAAATTATTTACCTGAACAAATAAAACAGCAACCGATAGAAGATTTTAATTATGAAGAAGAAGATAATATAGACGATTATAATATAGAAATAGATGATCATGAAATAAACGAATATTTAAAAGATCAAAGTAAGTTAAATAAATATGTAGAAGATAGTGTTATTTCTTTTATGGCAAATGTATCAACAAAAACCGAAATATTTTCGTTAAAAAACTATATCTTAGAAAAATGTAAAATAGTGCATAATTTAAAACATTTATTATTAACCGGATGTTTAAAAGATTCAAAATATTATTATGAACAAATTGCAACATTAGAAAATAGTTGTTGTAATGACAGTAATTTCAAGAAAAAAAGAAGTGATATGTATGTATATTTAGCAGCAAAATATTTAAGAAATTTTAATTCAGTAGAAAATAATGAAATATACGATAAAATTAAAGAATTAGGATCAAAGGTTATTTTATCTCGAGAACAATATAATAAATCTATAAGTAATTATCGTGAGAAATTAAAAGTTGAAGCAATAGATATATTAGAAAGTTTAGATGCTGAATATAAAGAAGTGGCTATTATGTTAAAAAAAAGTGGTATTATAAATACATATGATGATTATGATACTAATAATATAGATACAAATAAAGATCCTATTGTAAATTATCAAGGTGATGATAATAATGATCAAGCATTATATTAGTTTTTTCAATAGGTTCAAACGAAACATAATCATCATTGGTTTCTTTAGGAACAATAGGATGAAATCCTATTTTATCTTCACCTACAATACCTTTAATATTAATATCTATAACTCTTTCTCTTGTATGATTTACATAAACTAAGAAATTAATATGTTTTCCATTTAATTTATAATTACGATATAATATCATATCAATATCAAGTAAATATTCTTGTTTTTCTTCATCTTTTTTATATTTAATTAAAAGATCGTGTACTATTTGTATATCAGGTGTATTTTCTGCAATTTTATTACTAATAAATTGATAAGCTTTATTATAAATAGCGGTGATAGTAGAATCAGTTAATTCAGTTTCCCATTCTGTATTTCTTAGAATAATATATTTTTCTGGTGAAGAAGGGTGAAAAATATCAACTAATAGTTCTAAATATTTTTCATTAGAAAACTCATAATAATAAGAATTTTCAGGTGTATTAATATCGATGTTAATACTATCAATAGGATGACGATCTTTTAAAGCATCTGTTTTATTAGCAGTGCTTATTTTATTATTATGAGGTAAAACTGCAAAATATTCAAAGCAATTTTTCATAGTCATAAAATAAATAGTAATAAGCACTAAAATTATAACAATTTTTATTATAGTTTCCATAATTTTATTTTAATGTAATGTAATTATTTAGGCAAATATATAATCACTATCATCATTACATTCTTCTACGTTATGACAAAAAGGTTTATTAACAATACCCGAATCATCATATTTTGTATAACTTAATCTTTTAACACCTATAGGTAATTCACAATATTGATCTACACATTTTCCTCTATCAGTTTGATATTGTTTATTTTTACCATAAAAAGGACATTCTTCATCTTTTTCACAAGGTTTATCCCAAATTGTTTCTATTTCTTTAAGATTACCAAAAGGATCATATTTCATATTACATAATTGTTTATTCATATTTGTCTTATCGCCATAACAATGGTATTTAGGGTCTTCTATTTCAGGATCACGTTTTAATCTAGTAATAAAGTTTTCAGTAGTATTAATGTATGGTGTTGTAGTGTTCTTAATAGTTATTTTTTTATTAAAGTTCCAAAAACTTTTAATATTAATTTCTTCTTCTCTAATATTTTTCATAAATATTTTCATTCTATCAATGTCAATACTATCAAACGAATAAATAAATAAATCAAAATCAGATATTACTTTAAATAAATCGCTGTCTTTAGCTACTGATACAATACCAAAATCAACACTATCAAATAAAGGAACTTTAGGATTTAATTTAATAAGTTTAAATGGTTTTATGCGATAAGATTTACTAATAGCATTAATAAAGTCTTTATCAGTATCTGATATATATCCTATTTTTCTTTCGTGAATATTATGTGTGCAATATAAATTAGGTGATTTGGAGATATAAAAGAAATATTTCTTCTTATTAAGATGTTCAATCAGTTTAAATTTATAATAAAATAGCGAAAATAATAAAATAATAATAAACAAGATAATAAATAACTTTATCATTTGTTTATAATAAATAAAATGCTTAGAATTTTGATTACTTTATTAATTTATATAGTTATTTTAAGTATATTATATTTGTTTGAACCTACTTTAATGTTTGAAGAAACTGGAAGATTAAAAACAATAGGATACACAGATGAAAATAGATCTTTATTTTCTGTTTATTTAATAACACCTATATTAATATTATTTATATATATAATTACATTAGTTATATGGCGAAATTAATTTTTATTACAATTGATTTTGATGAAACAACATTGGAAGAGTATGAAATATTATATGCAGAAAGGTTTAGTGAATTAAATCAAAAAATAATAATGGCAACAAGAGTATCAGTTCTTGAATGTATTAACAATTTAACTAAAAAAAAACTAATAATGATAAATGATAATGTAATAAATGAAAAAGGTTTTTGGTCTTATTTGGAAGATATTAAACACGATATAGTTATATATATTAAAGTTAATTGTATTGAAGATATACCTTCTAATTTACTTAAAAATTCTACAATATTAGTTGAAGAACCTACAATACAATTAAAACGTAAAATAAATCGTAAAGTTATACATAAATATCGTGAATTTATGTTAGATTTAAGTTATATAGAAGCTTTTGTTAAAATTGATGATACAATATTAGAAAAGTTGAAAAGAAAATATCTATTATGATATAATAAAGGTATATAGCTATGGCGGATAAAGAAGAACCAGAAGACAAACGTAAAGAAGAAGAAGAAGAAGAATCACAAGTTGATAAAGCAGTAAATATAGCATCTGGAATGACAAATAATGCAGTAGAAGGTGCAAAAAACTTAGCATCTAATACAGCATCTAAAGTTACTGAAGAAGCAAGTGCTGCTATTGAAAAAGCAACAGAAATGTTAAGTAATCCAAGTGTATTATATGGTCTTATAGCTGTAATTGTAATTGCTGTAATATGTGTTGCTGTTGTATATTATTTTATTGCTAATGCGGTGTTTAATAAAAAATCTATTATAATTGAGAAAACTAAGTTTCCTATTAAAGGTAATGTTAAAAGTGTTATTATGATTGAAAACTTTCCTTCAAGTGGTAATGGTCTTAGAAGAACTTACACCTTTTGGGTATATGTAAATGATGTTAATAATGCGGGTGGCAAACCTAAACATATCTTTTCAATTGGTAATGATAGTTCTACAAATAGCATAACTGACAAATCTCCTGTTGTTGTTCTTAAAGATTCTAAATTATATATATGTTTCCCGACTACTGATACTACAACTGTACCAAATGCTCCTATAACTGTTGATGAAATTGGCAATGGTACTAAAAAAAACAATACAGTATCATTTGACTATTTACCTATGCAACGATGGGTGCATATTGCGGTAGTAATAACAGATGATTATCAAGGTTCAACTGTAAATTTATATATGGATGCACAATTAGCTTCATCTACTACTAATGAAAAGGATGGTACAACATTAAAAGGTTTTAAATTAGATACAACAGGTAGTTTAATAGTGGGTGGTGATAATAGTGCTACTTATGGTTTTAACGGATTATTAAGTAAAGTGGGTATTCATAACTATGATCTAAATAGTCGTGATATATATAATATTTATAGCGAAGGACCTATTGACGGTCTTCTTGCTTCTCTAGGATATGGAGTAAGAGCACCACTTTATAAGTTAGCGGATTAATATATTTTTTATCTATTTCTTAAATTAAAATGATATATGTATTAATTCAAATAATAATTGCAATTATTTTAATTGTTTTAATGGGTGTATTAGCTTATGGTATATATAATAAAAATGCAAGAGAAATATTACTTGATATAATGACCCCAACAACAATTAGAAAGAAAACCAAAATACTTGATGGTGTATATGAATATAAAATTGGACAAAATGTTACATTTAATACACGAGATAAAAGTAAAGGAACTTATGTTGATTTAAGTCCTTCAATAAATCAAAAAGGTGGTTCAGTTTATACTTATAACTTTTGGTTATATTTTCCGGAGAGTGTTTCTAGTGTTAGTAATACTCAAACATTAGTATTATTTAACAAAGGAAGTGATCAGTTAGTTAAATATAGTAGCACTTATAGATGTGATACAAATGAAGAAAAAGGTTGGTTTTTAGTAAAAAATCCATTAGTTCGTTTGGATACCAAAAACAGGGAAATAGATGCAATAATAGTAGAGTTTAATAGTATTGAACACCCAGATGTATTTCACGCAGGTGCAAATACAGGAGACAAAATTTGCACAGGAAATATGGTAGATAAAGATAATAATTTAATTGGTATTAAAGAACTAGCAAACAGAAACGATTTACGAAAACAATGGAATATGATAACTATAATAGTAAGTGAAACATCACCAGATGATGATGTTTTTGTAAGTTCAAATCAAGCAGTTGTAAAACTATATTTAAATGGTTATGCATATTTAGATAAAGATGGAGAATTAGCAGAAAAATCAACAGCAATGAAAGTTAATAATAGCGACTTACATATTGGAACTACATACAAAACCGCAGCAGATAATAGTGTTTTACCTACAGGAGAAGATGGTGCTTCTACCGAAGTAGGAATATCAGATCTAACGTATTTCAATTATGCTTTAGAAGATAACGAAATTGTTAGTTTATTTAAAGAAGGTTGTAAAAAATCAACAGCTTTAATACCAACAATATCAACATTCGACGATGGTCCAGAAAAGACTGAAGCTTCTTTAGAAATAAAATCTCATGAGCATCCAAGTTCTCTTTAAAAGTAAATCCTTAATTTATTTTTTTATAATAATTATTTTAGTTTAAAGGTGTAAAAGATATAATAAATAAATAATGCCAGTGGCACCATTAATTCAATTAGTATCAATAGGACAAGTAGATCAATATTTGTCATTAACAC
>Ga0209534_10002959_pt1 | contig 16487 bp, 12 predicted proteins | sample COG_07_FD_184751 | JGI IMG/M metagenome (GOLD analysis project Ga0209534, IMG submission 184751) | Pelagic Microbial community sample from North Sea - COGITO 998_met_07 (SPAdes) (version 2) | ecosystem: Environmental > Aquatic > Marine > Neritic zone/Coastal water | place: Helgoland, sampling...
CATTGTAATTTTTCCTTTACTTACTGGCGTTTAGGGGACTTTTTATTGCTCCCAACGAGCGAGTAATGCATCTGCAATATCGTCCAGATCTCCAGCACGGCTGCCGTTTGAGATCAGTTTTGATTGGCTCTTCTTGATCCGTGCACGGTTGCCCTCATCTTGGGTCACTGGTGCCTTCTTGGATCGAAGAACCTTCTTCTTGGACTTTGGACCTGTAGAGGTCACAGCCTTGGCTTTTTTGGTGCCAGCTGTGGCCTTCAGTTCGTCATACATTCGAGCCTTGTTGAGGATCTTGATGACGCCTGGGTCCACGTACTTATCCACCTGTTCTTGTGGAAGACCCTGCTTCACTGCGTAACTACGGATGTCATTGTAGAGGTCATTGCCCCAACCTTCGATCTCCGTCTCTAGTACCCGTGAGCATTCCTTCGCCTGTGCTTGCAGCTGTGCTTGAGCATTGCTTTGGGCAGTCTGGTAGAAAGAGTTGGCTTCCTCGCGCAGGAACTTGAGGTCATCCCCTGCCGCTTTGGCATCCTGGCGTAGTTGGGTGAAATCCTCAGTGGACAGATTGCGACTAGCAACCAGCATGTCCAGTTCGGAGTAAGGCTTAAATCGAGCCTCGGCACGTTCCATTAAGGTACGATATGTGTGATCAGCATTAACCAAGGCCTCTTCGGCCTCTTTTCGTTTGGTCGCAACTTCTTGAGACTTCCTGGTTAAAGATGCTTCTTGTCCATAAAGTCGCTTCAGATCTTTCACAGATGCCTGTTTGGTTTCGCCATCGATCATAATGTCGATCAGGGTTTCGTCGGTAACACTTTCATCTTCAGCCTCTTCTTCTTCGGCCTCATCTTCATCAGCGTCATCTTCGTCACCATCTTCGTCATCATCTTGATCGGTGTCTTCGTCATCATCAGGGTCTGCTTCAGTATCTTCGTCGTCTTCAGATACGTCTTCATCCTCTTCAAAATCACCATCGTCGTCGGGGGTCTCATCGACGTCTTCTGGTGTTGCCTCTTGGTCCTCTTCATCAGATGGCGTTTCCGCGTCTGACCAGCGGTCTAGAATGGCTTCTGCAGCATCGTCGAGATCGAGAGACTGCGGTTCAAGGTTGGCGTCTTGGACGTTATTCATGGTCCTACCTCCTCTTGCAGGTTGTCTGCTTTTGTTTGAATTTCATCACGCACGGAGACCCAGTGTCGAAGGGTCTCAACGATATCAACGATGCCACGGTAGTGGCTGTAGAGACGCTCACGCTTCTCTGGCTCGTTCATGTCTGTGTTGACGAAGGTTTGGAACGATTGTTCCGTCAGGGTGTTCACTACTTTGGTGAAACACTCTTGGCTTAGAAGTGCCTCGGCGTTCCCACCCAGAACATACATATGCTCTTCTTGTTCAGTCATTTGCTCATCCTTAGAAATGCAAAAAGGCGACTACAGTGAGCCGCCTCTTTTGTTTTTATATCGTGGTTGTTGTTAGCCAGTTGGGCTTGCGATTGCCCTGACTTCTTCAGCCGACTTCATAACCTCAAGTTCAGCATTATCGATGGAGCGTTTGTGCTCCAACTGTGCCTCTTTGAGATCCATGCCATCCGATTGAATTGCGAAAGAACGCTCGGCTTTGAGACGCTCCAGTTCCAACTTGAGACGTGAGATCTCGGCATCACTTTGAGCCTTCATCTCGCCCAGCGCGGTTTGACGCTGCTGGATCTCTAGCTGTTGTTTAGCCATAGCCATCTGTAGTTCCTGTGCAGGATCTGGCTGTGGTGGCTGGATAGTTGCTGGATCTTTAAGATAATCCGCAGCATTTACGATCCCAGCTTGCTCCATGATCCGCGTCAGCATCTTGTGTTTTTGCTCTGGACTGTAGATCATCTGGATCGTTGGGTCAGAGGACAATAGCTGGTGCATAGCCAGGAACTTCTGGCTCTCACGTTCTTGCTCACCGTAGCCCAGGTGCATCTCAACAGTGACATCGCGTTTGTCGGCCCATTGGCTAGGGTTAATCTGGACAAAAGAACCTGCGAGGTCCACGATCTTCTGCTGGTCCTCATTCTCAACGACCAACTGGTAGATTAGGCTGTAGAGTGGCTTCAGATAGTTGTTCGCAAAGTTACGGGCGATGATCTTCTGACGCTGCTGTGACATAGTCGCCAGCTGCTCGACCATAGCGGCTGAATTTTGCTTGCTGATGGCGTCCTTGTTCAAACCTTGTGACAAACGTGAGACACCAGTCGTCTCCTCTTTGTCGTCATCCAGCATTTTGATTGTTTGGAAGATGAACGGGTTGAGGGATGCCTGGGGCATTGGTGAAATAGCGTCAGGGCGGGTGACGTTGACGATACCACCGACACGGTTGTCGATCAGTTCACGTGGGTTCGTGAGAGACCCTTTCGTGACCACATAACGTGGATTGTTGGTGACCATTGCGTGATCAAGGATAGACCGTGTCAGCACTGTACGTGCGTTCTGGGTGGGGACTACCTTGGTGCCAAAGTTGTTTCCCCAGAAAGCATGGGGGATAGGAAGTGGGACGAAAGCACAATACGGCTTACGTGTGACCTTCTCTTTGTCCAGAACAACATTACCAGCCTTGGTGATCTTGTAGAGTTCAGCAATCCCAGTGCCTTCACAGTCCAAGTGGACGTAACACTCATAAACAGTGATCAATCGCACTTGGTCTTGGTAACTGTTGCTGTTGAACCCGCGATCAGAGCCAACCTCTTCAAATCGGGCCAGGACTTCTGGATCCGTCTCAGCTGAGTATTCTTCGCCTTCACCGATGTCATCGAGGAGATCGTCGTCATAGCCCATCTCACGTAGATCGGAGATAGACAGAAGCATACGTTCAGCACAGAAGCTAACGTCATCGAGAGACTTTGCCTGTGGTTCAATCAGGAAGTTCTCTGGGGCAACCGCCTCGATCTTCACTTGGGACGTATCGCGGGTGACCGCCAAAGTTCCAGAGAAAAGGCCAGTCGCATCTTGCTCAATCTCATCGATCTCAATGTTTGGCTGGGAAAGCATAAGATCAAGTTCGTCTTCAGTCAGCTGGGTGACTTGCTCGTTAGTAGTTTCGTCTTGCTCACACCAGTAGACTTTGGTCAGACCAGCGCGGGCAACGAGGCCATCGTGGATGGCTGTCTGCATAACCTCAAAGATGTTGTTTTGGCGGTGGGCAACGAAGTCCACATAGCTACTGGCAATGTCTGCCATCTGTGTGTCTTCTGCATTCTGAGGTGCAAACCGCACGACTTTGTGGCCAGATGAGAAGGTCTCAAGCAGAACCGCTTTCATGCTCTCGACGGTGTCGTAGACATCCATAGAAACGTACTTACTGTTTCCGTCGTGCGCTGGGCGTGGAAGTGTGGCGTTGTAGTAATCCACGACCTTCTTTCGCTCCCGCGAGATCTGGCTGTCATAATAGCCAGTGCTGCGACGAATGCAGTCATCTAGGACAACTGCGATTTCATCATCATCCAGCTTTTTGTATTCTTTCATGCTCAGACCATTTCTATATAATAGTTGTCGGATGCCTCAATTGGTTCCCAGATGCCCTGGTGGACGTGGTTAGCTAAAGCGAGGCTCATCACACAGTCATCAAAACACCCGCCTTCAGCTTCCATGCCACCGCTCTCGGTGACGATGTAGGTAAGCATTTCGCGGATGGTGACTTTGTCATTGAGTTCAATATCACCGTCACGGACAGATGCCCGAAGTTCATCGATGATGAGAGGTTTGGTTTTTGAAGTTGTGGTGAAGCCTAGTTTGACAGTCTCTCGATCTGTCAGCTTGTCCATCTGAACCTCTGTGTAGAAGTTCGGGTAGGACAAATCTTTACCCAGCCTCGTACAAGTCAGAATGCCGTGGCTGTTGTTCTCAACGATGACGTGAGCCTCGTTATAGTACATCCCAAGGTGATAGAGCACTTGGGCATAGTAATCAGGGTGTATATGTCCACGCCAGGTAGCCACTTGGCGCTTCTTACTGTCGAGAACTTGGGCAACACTGTAGTCACCACCACGGACGCCCATCGCGACGTCAGCACCAATAACATACTGTTCTCCTTCGACATGTGGACGGAAGACCGACAGTTCACCACGCGGGTTGGTCATCCACTCGTCAGTCTCTAGTGCCAGGCGCTGCTTGAGATCTTCGGTGTTTTCCATACGCTTCTGGAGTGGCTCCTGGTCAAACACTGGGCGACCAGTGGTCAGGAAGGCTTCTTCAGCATAGCTTGGGTATTCCTGACGGAAGAGATCTATTCCGTTCTGTGCAATCTTGCGACGTCGGAACATCAACTGCTCATCATCAAGATTATACTCAGCACATAGATCTTGTTCGTCTGGGGTACGCTCGAAGTTCTCTGGTACATTCTCTCTGTAGGACACATCAGCAAACCAGGGGATGAACACAGGGACGTAACCGTTGGTCCCTTCACACGCACCCTTCCAGAGGTCGTAGAAGACCCCTGTCACACCATTTGCCGTACTCTCGACGAAGACAGCAGTGCCTGGTGTATTTGGGACCGCCTGGGTCATACCGTTCCAGTTTTCTAGGGCGGTACTCTTGTTCCAGAAGGCGATCTCTGAAGCGTGTACATGGGTCAGGGTTTCCCCTCGGCCAATACTCTCACCACCAGCTGTCGCCACAACAAAAGAACTATCGAGATGGTCAAAAGACAACTCTCGACGGCTGGAGTATTTCGTGTGTGGCTTCAGTATGTCTGGGCAGTTCTCATGATATCTCTTGGTCATATCAAAGAGGGCACGGGTACTGTCAGAGTGGTGTGTGATGACCATAGCCTTGGCGGCTGGGCGTTGGCTCACAGAGAAGTAAAGGTAGCCGCCGACGTAGGTCGAGAGACCCTGCTGGCGGGCCTTTAGGATGATGACACGTACTTTGCCTTCGGTCTTCATCTGCTTGGTGACAGCATCGTTCAAGATACCTTGGGCACTGTTCAGCTTGAGGGGCTGGATGTCACCAGCTTTTGTCCTGATCTTCAGTGAATTTTTGGAGTAGAAGTCAAAGTCATTCAGAAGGCGCAAACGCACCTTTTTCAGTTTACTCTTCGTCTGTGACATCAGGTTGCTCTTCCTTGTCATCGCCCTCCAAGAGCGAACTTAGGAAGGCTTCGGCTTTACCGATTGTGACCTCAGATTTTGAAGTCGGTTTTGTTTTGGTAAAATCTAGAACCATTCGGGCAGCTGTTAGCTTGTCCCTATTTTGGGCTGGTTCTCGCATGATCTCGACAGCTGTCTGTAGTGCCTCTTTGGCATAGTTGTCGTCGATGTTGTATTCGTCTGCCATGATTGCAACGATCCTTTTCGCATCTTTCCTTGACTGTTCCCGAATGGGCTTGAGTGTTTCAGATGTGTGTCCGTCAACAACACCCATTGGGCGACCAGGGTTTTTACGCTTTTTTGTTGACCACTCGCGTCGAAGTGCCCGACCCTCTTCCGTCTGCATCAGCTTTGTGAAGTAACTGTTTTCGCCTCGCTGGTGTCCCCTTTTTGGGTACTTTAGGGGGGCTTTTGGGGCTTTCTGACGTGGAGTTTTTGGTGCTCCCATTGGATGGTCCTTTCAGAATATCTTGGATTATCGCGTAGGTCTTAACGCACGTCCGGCACAGTTGGTGCGCTGGGAGAGACCGTGAGATCTCCCCTAGAACATCTGTTTTTTGCTGTTCGGATAGTAACGAAGACCCTTTGGTGGCCTCGATCCTGGTGAGGATATCGACCATGTCAAAGACAGTCTTGTTCATAGTTTTCCTTTAGGCAGTCAGCATACCAGGTTGCTGGGATAGCATCCCTGGTGGCAGCTGCTGTTCTTCTTCGTCTTCCATGCGAGCCTTGGCCATGATTGCCATGACCACTGCAACAACCATCGCAAGTGGGTGGCTGTAGAACTGGATCTTCTTATTACCAGACTTTTGGAAGAGTTCCCTGATCATACGTGCAGTTTGTGGTGCTACACGCTTCATGGTTTTGGGATCGTGAGCATACAGTTGCAAAGCATCAACCGTCAGTTCACCAATAGACCGCTCGTAGTTTTGAAAGTCTTTCAATTTCTTACGGACTTTGGCTTTTTGTCCTTCAAAAATTTGACCATCAGCCTCTAGTTCGCGCTTGGCGTTTTTGAGCATTGAAGCCATAGATTTTGATCCACGGATTGACCCTTGCACACCACCAGTGGAGAACATAGCACGTTCTTGGATGTGCTTGAGTTCAGCCAAGATCTCACGACGAACTGGGTCAGATTTACCCTTGCCCAATACAAAATCCATAACACTTTCTAGACTGCTAATACCCATCACATCAGGACGTCCTGTTAGGCCGTTTGTAGTGCGTGTCTCACCTAAGAAATTACCAGTAGCAATGTTACTGACACCAACGCCATGCATAGTTTCGTGCAGGGCTGTAATCAGTTCTTGTAGGTCACCTGTGCTGACGACATTTGCAGTTCGTTTGCGTGGGCTGTAGGCACCAAGTGCCCCTTCAGCTGCACTAGGGACTGCCTCACGCATCTCAGGGTTGGAGTTGTAGAACTTTAGGGCGATGTCATAGGCCGCAGCCAGCTTTTCAACACCAGCCATATCCTTGATACCGTTTTCAAACTCTGAGCCAGTCTTACCAATCTCAATGGAAGCATTAACCAGGGCCGTCTCTTGCTTTACTTCAGGAACTTCTGGAGCACGGCTTCGGACGGGATTGTTTGACGGATTGGCTCCTCCTGAGAGGATACCTCCGATTTGGGGTTGTCCCCCTGTGACAGGCGCTTGGCTATTGCGGACACTCGGTCCATTGCTTCTTGCTGGGTCATCATTTTCTGGGATCCCTCTTTGTTCGAGTAGTTTTCTTGCGCCACTTGAGTTAGTCCCTTCTTTTGTTTTTAGACCTTGAGCACCCCATGTTCTCTTCTCAAAGAACCACAGTAGTGCCTGTACGTCACCTACTGGCAGGTTGTACTTTTCAGCAAGATCACCAGTCAGTCTAAAGATTGTATTCCGCTCAGTATCATTAGCTGGCTGTGCGGCTACGCCCTCTTTTCCGATAGGCGTTTCTAAAAGACGTCCAGACCAACGTCTGAAGGTTCGTGTGTACCATAGATCGATGGTAGTGTCACCAGCTTCAATGTCTACACCCTGCAGACCCATTGAGTAGCGACCTAGTTTTTTACCAAAGGCCAAGAAGCCATACTCTGGAGGTCCAGCCTTTTCCGCCTTAGTTGTAAAACGACCTGCCTTATACAGCCCACTTTCCAACATAATATCGTTGATTGTTGTGCGATCCTGTGGAGATAGTAGGAAGTCCATAGCAGCACTTAAACTGCCCTTTTCTTCGACTAGATATTTAAGCATACCCAACTGCTGTTCGTTAGCCTGATTTCGGATGCCCCAACCAGCATCTTTAGTGACCTTCTTCTTTGTGCGGGTGTCTTTGAATGTAGTCTTTGGCGGCTCTAAGCCTCGGTCAATAAAACCTTTGGCACGGTTGATTGGTATTTCACCTGTACGAAGAAAATCATCAAATGCCCAAGAAGACATAATGAAAGCGTTGTCAGGGTCCGCACCATTAGAAAAGATACCTGCAAAAGTTAAATAAAGACGCCTATGTTCTTGGTTTGTGGCCAAGGTAGGAAACACCTTAGAAGCTAATCGCATGGAGGTATCTACATCTTTGCTATACCAACCAACCCCACTATTGGGCTGCTTGAGTTGCTCGGACATCTCTTGATCAGCAAATTCTAAGACCTGTTGGTAGTCAGGTTCATTCTGTTCTGGAAAAAACTGTCGGCCATGCTTATTCAAGTGGTCTTGATTTAATGCCTCACCAATGGCCTTAACAGTTATTTTACCATCAATTTCCAGAGGGTCATTAAACAACGGTGTCGCAAGTTGGTTACGTGAGGCTGCGTTCTGCTGACCCATGACACGCATGACATATGGTTCGACATATTGAGCCACAGCGTCAGGCTCTACACTTTGTAGTTTACCCATGATCTCATTGACCTTGGCACTAGGGTCGGAACCTAAGTTCATCCCCAGCTGGTCGAGAGCCTCCAAGACCTTCGCCTTGTCTGCAGGGGACATCGTAGCGTCAGTCTTAGCGTCATCCTTGAGATCCTGGAGCATCGCTTTGTTGTCATCGATGCCACGCTGGTAGTTCTCTGGATTTGTCTGGTTAGGTGAACCAGTGGCAGCTGTCTGTGCAGTGCCAGTGTCTGGCGCACGGACGCCCATTTCTTTGGCCGTCTGTTTGATTTGGCGGATCAGTGGGGACATGTCAGGGACACGGCCACCAACATCAACACTACCACGGTATGCTTTGATTGCGTTTAGGATCACTGGGTCTGTCTTGGTACGTTCGATTGCACGTAGAACCAGTGCCACACTACTACGGTCTAGATCTGTGGCCACCTGTACAATGTCCTGTGGGCTACCTTCTGTGGGCGGGGCACCAGCCTGGACCAAGCGTCGGTTTGTCTGCTTCCGTGCTTCTGTGTCTACCGCAGCTTTTTCCGCTCTGGCCTCTTCAACCCGCTGGGCTGCGACTGCTTCGTCAATGCGACCCTGGCGGATCGATGGTAGGCCACTTGGTGCCTCAATGCCTTGGTTGTTTGCATTCTGCTTTACGAAGCGATTGAGGCGACTGCGGCGACCTGTGATCTTGTCGATGCCTCGGCCACCCAGTGCTACACCAGCTTGGATAGGGATCGATGTACCGCCAGTTGAGTAAGCAGCTGTAGCAGTTGCTAGTGGACCAAGGACTTTACCTGAGATCTGGGCAGCGGCGTTGTATGTGTTCTGAGACGTATCAAATGGGTTGGCCGTGTCTGTGTATTGGGACAAGCCACCTTTGTATCCATCGTTATGGATCTTCGTCAGGACGTTCATCTCACGGAGAAGGTTTAGCGCACGTTGGCCTTCAAGTGTCTGGCCTGTCAGACGATCAAGTGCATCAAATTCCTGCTTACCAACCACGTTCTTGGTTTTGTTACGTCCTTCACGGTAAGCAGCCTGGGCAAGTACCTTATCCTGGACGAGTTCTAGGGCATCTAGATCTGTAGGTTTAACCAGGCCTTTTAGATCAGAAAAAGTCTGCTTGAGATCTTCTGCAATCTGAACGTGGGCCTTGTCTACAGCCTCACGCGCACCTGTAGTTGACGCGGTGTCTACATCACGCAGATCAATTTTATTTGCTGCGACAATGCCTTGGATGCGCTGGGCAAAGGTAGCCTCTGCGCGGGCCTCTGGGGTGTCCTCACGTGGTTTACTTTTGGCACTATCGACAACACCACCAGCGATGGATGCACCACCACGAATGCCACCACCAGCGGCACCACCAGCGGCTGCGGCCTCAATCAATCGGCTTTTGATATCTTCGGATGTGAACTCACGCCCACCAATACTTTCAGCCCCTATACTGACGCCCTCTTGGGCAGCTTCAGTCACACCTTCAGTGGCAACACCAGCGGCAACACGCTTGCTAAAACGCCCCAGACCGTTCTTTTCTAGAACCTTGGAGACACCTGCAACACCCATCTTGCCTAAAACATCATTTGGGATACCTTTAAAGAGAAGCTTAATACCCAGGTTCTCTAGAACAGCACTAATTGCACCTCCACCAGTTGCCAGACGGACGCGATCCTCTTCGGAAAGATCCTTTATGTCACGGAGGTTTTCATTGATTTCACCAGCTGCCATTGGCAGGGCCATTGTACCACCAGAGCCTATAGCTGCAGCCATACGCGGCGCACTTTCAGCAATCTTTTGACCACTAAATTTCAGAAGTGAACCAAGTCCTTTCACATCGCCTGTAGTCATAGATTTGTAATTAGTGTCGTTGATAATACGATCACGGCGCTGGGCAGCAAATTGGGCTTCACTATCTATACGTGCTTGCTCTTCAGCTAAAGCATCTTCACGTGACCCACGCTCAATCCCTAAAGTATCTGCAATTGGTTTTGCGATGTAGTCTTCACCCGCTTGTAGGAAACGACCAACTGGTCCTTGCTCCATCTGGCGGCTAAGGTCAGCCATATATCCTTTAGTTGCCGCAATTGTACCCGCCTCACCAACCTTGAAGGCTGTAGACATTGATGTGTCGTCATCCCTAGGGGCTAATTGGGCCTGTAGCGCTGCCAACGCACCTTCTTTGTTAGGGCCAGTGACTTTGAAACTACGTCCGTCTGGTCCAGTTATCTTGTATGTTGGCATGTTTAGCCTTTCGGATCTGAAATTTCTTCAACCGTGTAGTCAGCAGCATTGAAGGCAGGTGCTGAACCTGTGGACTGGGTGCTAGAGGAACCTTGTTCCAAATAGGGGTAATTTCCAGATGCAAGGTTTGAGTTCATAATCATAAGCGCACCACGATACTCCGTAAGCCATGTGCGCCAAGCGTTCTCACCATCAGTCCAAGCAGGTTGATCTGACTGGAAGATTGCCATTTCCTTGTCGGAGATAGCACCCTTGGTCAAAGCAGTATTAGCGAGTGTGGCATCAACTTTTACACGTGCAATCTTTTGGCGAATTGTAGCACGTTGGCTGTCAGTTATTTTGTCCCAACCTACGTTGAACCAATACCCCATCCCCACAACACCATCGTAGTCATCAAGACCCTGCAAAGCGGCATCAACATCACGCAGCTTGATAGAGGCGGCGGCGGCTAGACCACCACCTTTACCACCAGAGCCGCCACGGGCCGCCAAGGCAGCGAGCTTAGCTTTTTCTAGGCGTAGACGCTCTGAATTATCATACTCTGCCATTTCCGCTGCACGGTTTTCATCATTCACATCATACATGGCGTCACCACCAGCGGCCATTGATGCCAACAGGCCATCACCCGCAGAACCAAGCATAGCAGTACCAATTCGGCCCAGCTGTGCCATACGGCCAATACGCATGTCAGGCATGCCACTATTGCGGGCGTTGCCTGTGTTGTTTGTAGGCGTCTGACGTACGCCAGAAGATGCACCGGAGTTTGGTCGTGGTGCTCCTCCTGATGAAGCAGCAGTGTTGGCTGTAGCAGTGTTGGTGCCTTCTGTTAGTGCACCTGGAGCAGCTGCAGCAGCGCCACCTGATGTCAGCACAGCAGGTTTTAGGTCGGGAAGCATGTCGCTTTGCCCTGGCTGCGTGAGAGCCGCAGGAACAGCCCCGCGCTGTATAGGTGCAACAGGAGAAGTGCTTAAAACACCTTGAGGGTTTTCTGTAGGATTGGGTGGTTGCGCTGGTTTACTCAGCATACCTGCTGTAGTCGGGCTACTTGAGGTAAAAGCATTTCCACTGTTCGCCCCTACACGTTGGCCATTATATGCCTGGGCCATTGTAGGGCCATTAGGGCGAGGACCACGACTAAGGTTTGCAATGTTAGCCTGGACTGCACGTGGATCCATGTTGGCCACGTAGGCCTGCATATCCATGCCCATCCGCTGGGCAAGAACTTGGTGTCCTGGGTCATTGTAAATTAAAGAAAGATCCATAATCAAATTCCTTATCCCCGCAATCGAGGGCGAACATTAGTCCCACCATTTGCCAAAGCCGGAGACTGATACATAAAATTACCCGCATTGCCACCACCGAAGAACTGATCTTGGAAGCCCATGCCCTGCATTGCACCACCCATGAAACCCGCGATTGGTGACGTGCTATTGACCTTGGTGTTTTGGCTTGAGTTTGGAGCACGGCCCAAGATACCAGCGTTGTAATCCGAATAGACACCCATGTCATAATCACGGGAACCTTCAAAGGCGGCACGGTCAGTATCCATCTGAGCCTGGTCATAACCTTGCAGAATACCACCCGCGTTCATGGCCATAGAGCCACCAGTCTGCATAGTATTCATGCCTGTGTTGTAGGCGTTGCTAATCTGACCATTAAAATCACCAGCGGTACTCAATGCATTATTTGCATTACCATAAGCGTTCATGCCGCCAGTTGCTGCAGTACCTGCGCTGTTTAGAGAGCTACCTTGGGCACCAAAGACATTAGACGCCCCTGTCAGGGCATTTACCCCAGCGCCAAACTGAGACCCTGTCCCTGCAATAGACGTACCAGCGTTACCAAGGGCCGCGTTGGCTTGGCCAAACTGGGCGTTCTGCTGTGCCAAGCTATCCTGTCGGAGATCAGCCTGTACTTGGGCACGAACATCAGCAGCACGGTCATTAAAGGCACGATTGGCAACCGCCTCTGCAATACCCGCTCGGCTGGAGTTCATGTTGCCAGACCCGGAAGCCGACATATCGATCCCAGTCAGGGTGTTCTCTTGTAAGTTACGACGCTCATCTCGTAGGGCTGCATCAACAAGCGGCTGAGAGTTAGCCTGGGCATATGCGTTAGCATTACCAAGGTAATCTGTGTTCTGAGCCTGGTCTGCGAGGCCTGTGAAGCGGTCAGTCAGGCCCGACTGTTGGTTCGCTAGATTGTTAAAGTTACCAGCTGTGCCTTGGATCTGACCTGCAAGGTTACCTTGGTTAGACGCAACGCCCTGCTGCTGACCATAAATGTCATTGAACTGACCTGCGTAACCCTGGATGTTCCCAGCGTTAGCCACTGCATTTGAATACAGATTGTTTGCGTTTGCACCAAAACTAGAGTTCTGGTCCATCATCGCCGACCCAGCACCCATTATGTTGGTGCCATATTGGCCCATTGTAGTTGCTGTGTTTTTCTGGAGGTCATTTGGCCCAGCATATGTTGGACCGCCATAGTACCCAGTAGACAATTGGCTATCTAAAGCATCCTCACTACCTGCCAGCATACTGTCCACGTATGGTTCGTACTGACGGTAGCCAGCCATCATTGCGTCAGTCTGTTTGTCTACAGCCTTACGTTGCTGATTGGCCCCGATGAGGCCCAAGCCACCACCAATGATGGCACCCATGATAAAAGCCATTTATTCTTCCTCATTCTTTGTTGATGAAGGGTCTGACAAGAAGTTATCCAAATGCGTTATGTCTGGTTCTTCGAGACCCATAGCCTCATATGTTGGGCTAATGACTTCATCCTCGATTAAGGGGACTTCAGCCTCAGTGTTATATTTTGTTATGTGAACTGTGGTAAGGATTGAGTCCTCTAAGACGTGAAACGCCCGTTTAGACCCAGCTGGAGACACAAATGTTGTTGGTGCAGTTAATTCCTGGCGACCACCATTTTCAGAAACAATAACCATCCGACCTTTGGTCAGAAATGTCAGGTGTGGCAGCTTGTGTAGCTTGCCTATGCAAACCATCCCAGCTGGCATAAACAATTCCCTAGCATACTGAGCACAGCCATACTCCTCACTGACGGGTGTAAAGTAATGTGTCAGGTGGAACTGGTCAGTGCTGTCTTCAAAGATACCCTTGTTGACCCCGTCCTCCATGATCCGCTGCATTCCTATGAGGTTGGAGCGGATGTGGAGATCTTCGCGCATTGTGTTTCCTATACTTGGACCCAAGCAGTTCCATTGTAGACAACCAGCCCTGAGTACCCGTTTGAGAGAGGATCCCAAGGTGACACAGCATATCTGACCATACCCCTTCGTGGTTTCTCAGGGTTTCTGTCGGTGACCTGTGGCGCGGCGTCCGCAATTGATTGGATACTAAGTTCCAAGATCTTCAGTTCTTCACTCAGGAAGAGCAAAAGGCTTTCAATTGTTGGGGGACTTGGGCGTCGAGAATAGTTCCTGACAAGAACGTCATTCTGGTCTTCCAAAGACATTTAACGCCTCCCTACAATTTGTAGATCAACGTCAAAACCACTTAAAGAAAAGTCTTTCGGTGTTTCAGTGCCAACTTTATAACTGAGGTATCTACCAGACATTCGGGTATCAACTTTGTACTCGGTTGCCATGTTGAAGACGATGCCTGGGTTATAGTTGGTGACCTCAGTTGCAAGATCTCCAGCACCAAATTCAAAGTGTATTTCTGGGTCAGAACTTACTGTAGTGGCCTGTGGATAAATACGGTTGATCACCTTATAGCCAGACAGTGGGATCTGGGCTTCATCGAGGTCAATGCCAACACGCTCGGCAAACATAGGGAAGCTAAACTCAACAACAGCTGGTTTTGCTAGGTTTCCTTTGTTTACTAGGTCAACACCAAGAACCCTGTTTGTACTAATTGTTTCATAGGCACCTGTGTATGCGCGAGAAACCATCAGTGGGAACTGATCAAAGCGACTTTCCTGCTCATGGTATGTACCACCAGTCTCATCATAGGTTGACGTGTTAGTGTCATATGTCCCTACGGTGTTGACGTTAGAAGACGTACCAGAAGTTGTGTTGGGTAAATCAATGAACGACCAGGTATTTGAACGATAATTAAAAACAGCTGCTCTGTTACAGAAGTCACCATCTGTATACACAGCCAGATCATCACCTGAGTGATAACAGAAGTAGATTTCTTCTAGACTTTTATTTTGCTGCACATAGCACTTCCCAGCTTTTGACATGTCAATGCCAGAGAAGATGTAATTGCGGACACGCTTGTCACAGATAGATGTCTTCGTCAGTCCGTCATGGGTGTAAATGTCATCATTATCAAATACGAAATGCTTACCCTCATTTTCAACAATACAGTTCGTGTTGATAACACCGCAGTTGTCAAAAACCTTACGGAAGTTGAAGATAAAAGCACCACCTACGAACTCCATTTGCCAGACTTGGTCTGATGAGTAGATGAAGAAGTTGGTGTTCAAAGATAGACCATCAACGATAGGGGTCTTCATCTGGACAATATCATTGAAACCCGCAGAATTAGTCAGGTCGGTAGCATCCCAAGTTGACGGGATTTGGTTTGCAAGTGCCAAGTCTGAGTAGCGGACACGGGTGGGTAGGTTTACACCACCTTCCGTCATGTTGAGAGCAATCAAAAAGTCACCGTAGGACCGCAGTGAAGCACAAGATGACGATGGGACAAAGTTACTCAAGGCACTGAAATTGGTGTCAGAAGGACCACGGTATATTGGAGCAGTATCAGTTCTATTTACATATTCGACGTTAGCCAGGGAGCAAGCAGTGTATGGCTTTACGTTTGCCGACATAGATCCAGTGTAGACTGTAGTTGCAGCTGAGGATCCAGTAATCTCCAAGACTTTGAAAGTGTCGGTCACCACTAGGGTGGTGTCATAGCCATCTTGAGTAAACAAGCCATGTACCAACTCTGGATTTTCGTTACTGCCTAAGTCTAAGACCTGACGGAAAATTGGGGCATGCTCGACACTGTTGTTTACAAAGCGCACATTCTTGGCACGTGTAAATGCGTTGAAAGGTAAGTTGAAAGGGTCCACGTCCGTAATAACGCCGACAGCCCCAAGATCTCTTATGGGTAAATTTGGCATTTTAATATCCAGTCAAACGTAGGTAGGATTGGTCCTTTGTAGTCTTCTTCAGAATACGGACGCTGCCTGGTTGGGCCTCACAGATATCCAACAGACCCAGTGGCCCTGACCAGTCAGACCTTACTTCTGTCTGGAGTTCACCGTCTGTAGACACTAGATCCCCAGCTGGGGTGTACCGCTCGACACTTAAAGACAACGAAGTCAGGCGTTTGTATAACTTGTATTGCGTAGGGGTGGCATCAGGGCTGAGATGATCAAAATAGTACCCAATCAGCACTTCGTCGTCTTCTGGGCTGTCAATGTATAGACGCACTACGTCATCATTGAGGCTCTCAAGATCAACAAAGTATCTACTAGATTGGCTATTTGTGATGACCTCTGGAGCGTAAGCACCAAGCACTGAAATAAAAGTGTCTAGATCCTCAGTAACCCAGCAAACAGACAGAGACCCATCACGACAAGACCAGATCAGTTCTGACGTCTTAGCCAACTGGTGATCTTCAAGTGCATCTAGGGCTGCGGAATATCCTCGGAATGCATCTACATTGATTGCCATCCATGTTCCCACTTTTAATTTATTGTAGCTGATCCTGTGCTGGTCTTTGCTGAACTCTTGGAATCCCAAGCAATTCTAGCATAACCAGAAGTGCCTCTGGCACCATCATATTCAGTTGTGTTGGTTCCACCACGGGAGCCAATTAGCATGCTGATGACGGTGTCATAGTTGACCGTTAAGGTGCCTGTATGTCGAGTACCAGCGCGACCACCTTGACCAGAACGACCACCTTTGTCGTAAGTGCCGCCACTGTCACCACCGCCCCCTCCACCACCAGCGCCATAAGCACTAGATGATGGTGAGCTACCGTTGTTCGTTCTGGGACCACCCGCGCCACCAGCGCCGTAGTGGGTTCCAACACCCGCACCACCTACCGTACCCCGCGCACCATGACAGTTTTCCCCACCAGCACCACCATTTGCAGTCACTGAGGTAACACCTGATATCTGCAGGTAACTTGTGCCACCAGATGGGCCATAGCTTCCACGGTTCGCTTCACCTTCGTTATTAACACCAAAACCACCAGTGCCCCCAGCACCAATGATTTCATAGGTGACAACAGTAGTCTTGGACGTGTTGCGATACTTAGAGAAAGACAAGTTGTTATCTGTTG
>Ga0209534_10002960_pt1 | contig 16487 bp, 11 predicted proteins | sample COG_07_FD_184751 | JGI IMG/M metagenome (GOLD analysis project Ga0209534, IMG submission 184751) | Pelagic Microbial community sample from North Sea - COGITO 998_met_07 (SPAdes) (version 2) | ecosystem: Environmental > Aquatic > Marine > Neritic zone/Coastal water | place: Helgoland, sampling...
AGGAATCCTTTAAAGTTGCTTCAAAAATATCTGATAATAAGAAAAAGTTTAAGATTTATGCTGAATTATCCAAGATGTTGTTGGATCAGGGAGATAAAGATGGTGCAAAATCTGCTTTAAAAGAATCCTTTATTTCTGTCTCAGATATAAATGATAATTATTCGAAATCTTTAGCTTTCGCGAAACTTTTTAAGCTATTACTGGATCAGGGAGATAAAGATGGTGCAAAATCTGTTCTTGAAGAATCTCTTCATGTTGTCTCAGAAATACGACATGAATACAATAAGTCATTGGCTTACGTGAAACTATCCAAGGTATTGATAGATCAAGGAGATTTTAAAGGTGCAGAATCTATACTAAAAGAATCCCTGCAAGTTAACTCAGAAATAAAGTATGATAAGGATAAGTCCGTAGCTTACAGAGAAATATCTAAGAAATTATTGGAATATGGAGATAAAGAAAAGTCCATTCAATTAGCTTCAGAAATTCCGAATGGTTATACGAAGTGTTTGAATTATTTGGACCTTTACAAGACATTGATAAAACAAGGAGATACTGTAGGAGCAAAATTTGCTTCAAGAGAATCCTTTGTATCTATATCAGAGTTACATCTTGATGGTTATGATGAGGCCTCGAAGTCTAAACTTTATGCTAACCTTTCCAAGGTGTTGATTGAATATGGAGATAAAGAAGGTGCTAAATCTGCTGTGAAAGAATCTCTTAATGCAATGAAAGAAGTATCAGATTGGGATTTTACCAAAGATTACGCCGTTCTGTTAAAGGTAGTAATGGAACAGGGAGGTAAGAAAGAATCGCTTCGAATTATCTCGGAAATTCCGGATAATAGCTTTTATAAGTCTAAAGTTTATGCTGAATTTTCCAAGATATTATTGGATCATGGAGATAACGAAAGTTCAAAATCTGCTTTAAAAGAATCTTTACGAATGATCCCAAAAATATCGGATGAATATGAATATACAAAGAATTGGGCTTATCAACACTTATCCAAGTTGTTAATGGAACAGGGAGATGAAGAAGAATCTCTACGGATGATCTCAAAAATAACGGATGAATATGATAAGTTTGAAGGTTATGTATGCCTTTCTAAGGTGCTGATAGATCAGGGAGATAAAGAGGGATCTTTTCGAATGATTTCAGAAATGAAAAGAAAAAAGTCTGAAGTTTATGAATACATTTCCAAGGTGTTAATGGAGCAGAGAGATAAAGAGGAATCCTTTAAAGTTGCTTCAAAAATATCTGATAATAAGAAAAAGTTTAAGATTTATGCTGAATTATCCAAGATGTTGTTGGATCAGGGAGATAAAGATGGTGCAAAATCTGCTTTAAAAGAATCATTTAAAATCGCTTCTAATATAGCAGATGCTGAATTTAAGTCTGGAGCATACAGAGAAATATCTAAGATATTGTTGGAACAAGGAAAAATGAAGGAATCCCTTAGACTTAAATCTGAAATAAAAGTAAGCTCAGAGCGTTTAGATGCTTTTGCAGATTATGGTATAACACTCTCATTTGAAGAAGCTAAAAATATATTATCATTCATAGTTTTAGAAGAAAATCAAAGTGCCGTTGTAAAAGGAATTTCAGAGAAAATTAATAACCAAATGGAGCATTCTAATTCTGTTTACCCTTATTTATACAACTTTCTAGAACACACCCAATACCTCCCCAATATCCTTTTTTACCAAGCCAAAATGGCTTGCTTTTTTGAAAAGGAGCGCAATGAAGAAAAGCTGGATATGCTAAGCGAAGTACTAGACATTAAAGACTGGAGGAGGATAAGTGCCTAACCTCGAACCCACATACCTTCGCTACGTTTACGATAGCTTAAATAAAGGCTCGCTTAATTCTGAAAATGCGGCAGCATTGCCTCAGGGATTCATTGGTTTGTATGAACAAGAGTTTACTCAGAAAACACCAGCAAGTAATCGTAAAAAAGTATTGAATCAACTGGCACTTTGGGCACTTTTCAAAGGACCGGTTTCTGCAAATATGGCTGCTGCTGTTTTGGAACTGGAAGAGGAGCCGATGAAAGATTTAGTTGATACCTATTCTAGCTGGTTCAATAGTCCAGAAAGTGGTAAGTATCAATTGTATCATGAGCGGTTAAGGGTGTATTTACTCCAAAAGCTAAAGGCAAAAGAAGTACAAGTACTCAATGAAAAATTAATTTCTTTTTTAGAAGTTTCTATAAAACAAGCTAAAGGAGAGGAAGATGAATACTATGCCTTAGAGCACTTACATCAGCACATGGCCTTAGAATCACAATTAGGCAACCATTACGATCGCTTACACAGCTATGTAAACCAAGAAAGCTTGTGGAGAAGACAAATACAACTTTCCAAGGGTTATGCATGGAGTCAAAATGCATTGCAACAAGGCATAAAAGAAGGGGCAAGAAGAAACCATGAAATGAATACCATTCGCTCTACGGTAAATAGCGTAAAGCTGATGACTCAGGAGCAAAACAGTGCAGAAGACATACTAAACTTATTAAATGAAGGTGATTACTTAACTGCACTTAAAAGAGCAGAAACGTGGGAAGGGGAGCGGCAGTTTAAATTGTATTTGCTATTTATACATGAGCTTACGATTGGTACTAGTAAAGAAGCAAACTTTAGAAAAGAAGCTTGCAAAGCCGTACTAGAAGCCATAGACCAAACACCGGAAGATCATTCGGTACTGGATTGGTGTAAGTTTTATCCAGAATTGGCCATTTACAAATACCATGTGGAGCTTTTAAAAATGGAATTGGATGGAATGGTGATTTGGAGGAGGGGAAATTATAGTTTAAAAGACCTGATTGGAAATAAGGATTTGAATGCTCTGTTTTTAAAGAAATTGGCCTCAGAAATAAAAGATAATTGGAATAAGTCAAAAGCTTTCGCAAGACTATCCAAAATATTAATTGAAAGTAAAGAAAAAGAGAAATCCCTTGAATTAGCGTCAGTGATAAATGATAAGTATTGGAAGTCAAGGGCATATTCAAAAATCTCTCAATTATTGAAAGATCAAGGAGATATAGAAGGTGCAAAATTTAATTTAAATATTTCACTTAGAATTGCATCTAAAATAACTGATAATTATAAAAAATCAAAAGCATACGTAATAGTTTCAAAGATACTAATGAAACTTGGAGAAAAAGAAAAATCTAAATCACTTATTAAAAAATCACTTGAATTTACATATAGGATAAATAAAACCTCTTATTATGATTTCAAATCACCTCAAAGTTATTTAGTTAAAACTTTGATTCAAATATCTGATGTGTTTTTTGAACTTGGTGAAAAAGAGCATTCAGAAATATTAATGAAAGAATCTTTTGAAATTGCCAGTGTGTTGAACAAAGGTGTTTTTTTAAAAATCTACAAAGTATTAATCCTTCGAGGTGTGAAAGAAGAAACTAATTTAGCAGTTAAAAAGTACTTTCGAGTTTTGTCTGAAATGAGAGCTGAATATATTGAAGAACAAGAAAAAGCTATCAACCTTGAAAATAGATATCTAGATCCCGAAGAAATCTTAGAAGCTCATTTAGAAATCCATAAAGTATTAATGCAATTGGGGTTCAAAAAGGAATCAAATTTAGCTTTACAAGAATACCTGAAGTTTATTTCTAAAATAAAAAATAAGTTTTCAAAATCTAAGGCTTACAGCAATATATATAAAATATTAGTAGATGTAGGTAAAAAACAAGAGGCCCAAAAAGCAATTAACAAATCTATTCAAATTGCCTCAGAAATAAATTCCGATCACTTTCGCGCTGGTGCCTATACTAGTATATTAAAGTTATTAATTGAGTATGAATATAATGAAGCATTTAACTCAGCTATCCAAGAATCACTTCTCATTAATAATAAATTAAAAACCTTTAAAGGTTATGCAGCATTCTCTAAGAAGTTGCTATTAAAGGGTAAAAAAAAGGAATCTATTAGTGTTATTAATTTTATGGATGAGATTTATGCATCGGAAATTTATGATACAAAATTTGGCAAACAAACAATAAAGAATGAGAAATACTTAGCATACGCATATATATCAAAACTATTGATGCTCCAGGGAAAAAAAGAAGAATCTTTTCTTCTAGCCTCAAAAATAAAAAAAGATTTTTTAAGATTAGAAACTTACTTAAAACTATTAAAAGTATTAATAAAACAGGGAGAGAAGCAGGAGTCAAAAATAGCTTTAAATGAGACTATTCAAATTGCATCTGATATAAATGATGATTATCTCAAAATTAAAGCCTATTCAGAAATTTATAAGGTTCTAAGTGATTTTGAAGAAAAAGAGGAAACAAAAAAAGCTATGCAAGAATTTCTTTTGTTTTCTTCAAAAACAATAAAAGATTGGCAAAAGGGCGGTTATAAATTTAAAAAATTTGGAAATTCTCTAAATTCTTTTGGTGTTTACGGAGCAATTTCAAGGATGTTAATGCTGCAAAGCAACAAACAAGAATCCCTTCATTTTGTTTCATATATAATAGATAATCACGAAAAATCTGATGCATATTTAGAAATTTCAAAGATATTAATGTTACAAAAGAAAAATGAGGAATCTCTTAACATTGTCTCTAAAATGATAGTTGATTATTCGAAGACAAGGGCTTATGCAGATGTCTCTAATATTTTAATGAGTAATGGAGATAAAGTTGGGGCAATTATTGCTTTGGAAAAATCTATACAAGTTGCTAATGATATTAATAATGGGAGTGAACGTTTTAGATCTTTTAAGAAATATGGACAAACACTCTCATTTGAAGATGCAAAAAATATTCAAAAAAGTATTTATTCTGAAAAAGATAAAATTCCCATAATTAAAGGAATGTCCGAAAAGATCAATGAAAAAATGGAACTTTCTGATGATGTTAACCCCTATCTATACAACTTTTCAGAACACACCCATAACCTTTTCAATATTCTAACTTATCTCGCTAGAGCAGCTTGCTTTTTTGAAGAAGAGCGCAATGAAGAAAAGCTGGACATGCTAAGTGAAGTACTAGACATTAATGAATGGAGGAGGATAAGTGCAAGTGCATAATTTTTTAAATTTATATCAATGGAAAACAAACAACTAGCCCAATTATATAAAACCAACTTACCCTTAGCCCTCAAAGAGGCCATTAACGAAGTGCTCAATGAAGATGAGGCTTATGTGGCCGATGAATTGGTTGAGCTCTGTGAAAATGTCCTTTTAGAATTGGCAGCGCTTGGGATGGCAGCTTACCTCAACCAACCCAACCAAAAGTCGGTATACAACGATTTCCTATTGCAACTTTTTACCACCAAAAGCCATGCTTACAATGCAGGTCCCCTTTACCGTTGGGCAGCCAACATGATTAAGGAACTAGACACCAAAGAAGCCAAAACACTTTACCCTCTTTTTTGGGAGAAAAAAGGGAAAACAGTACAGCTAAATTCTCACATACACCACTTAGCCCTGCTAAGAAATGAGGTTATGCATGGTTTTTTCTTATTGCCCCCTGAAAGAAACCACAAAGAAGCTAGTCATGTAGCTGAAGTAATTGCCCAACTGAACAAAGCAAATGTGTTTTCACTATTTAAAGACGACAGTTTTCATTTTATCACCAAACAAGATAAGCTCACTGCCTACAGCGGAAGATGGGGCATTTTAGACGAGGAGTGGCCACTTATGCAAAATACCCATGCTTTTGGACAGCTATCTCTCACCATTCGCCACCAACTTTCGGATGATTTTAATAAAGAACAATATGCTTGGTTAGCAAAAAACCTCACCAAACAAAAAGTAAATAGCCAAGTTGCCAAATTTACCAACGAAAAATCTCAAAGTGCATTGGCTTATTGGCACAGGCCCAATGAAAATGTACATGGGCAAATAGCCAATCTATTTGGGCACCTTAAAAAATCAGACACTCACGTTCCTCAGTTTTTAGACCTAGATAGTGAGGGAATTACTTTTACCTCTAACTTTTTATTAGGTAAGCTAATACGCACACTTGCAACTGAAACAGGTGCTACAAAATACAGTAGTGATCCCGTTAAAGCAGTAAAAGAACTCCGAAAAAAATGCAGTAAGCAACCTGTAATTATCATTAAGGACATCCACAGGTCGCTATTTCAGTCGGATCATTTATTGCACTTAGCAGACTTTTTATACGAAAACAGCATATTACTCATTGCTTTTGGCGTTCACTACACCTGGATGGATCAGTTTTTCAACGATTCAAATGCAATCGAAAGCAAAACCTATCTACCCAAAGAAAAAGAGTGGGTACCACTTTTGGATAACTACCTCAGGTATAAAGGACCCAACAAAGAATTTAACAATGAGCTGGACCAGTATACGTTACTTAAAAAGATTATTACTCATTTATTAAAAGAGATTTCCAAGAAAGAAATTGTGGCTAGGCGGTTTGCCGATGAGCACGAATATCCTATGGAATATGTTCACGAGGCTTTTGCTTTTTTACATCCATTTTTAAACGCTGGTAGAATGCCGTTTGAAGAAGATGTATTGGACGATTTATACGGTTTCCCAAAAGAAATCACCGAGGCCTCTAGAATTTATTTTTCTATTGGAAGAAGAGATGCCAAACTAGAATACCAACACCAAACTTTAGCACTATGAGTCAATTACCAAAGCCATTATCCAACTACGTAAGCAGGTTCAACGAGCAGTACGGTCATCTAAAATTAGCAGATATCAACAATGAGCAATTGATTGAACTTATGGCTACACAAAAAGCGGCAGTCAATAACTTATTTATGGCGGGTTTGGGAGCTTCTACGCTGATACTAAGATTGGGTGCAGTGATTCAACTTTCCAAAAAATTAGAAGAAGGCACACCAGAAGACGATGCGCTGCTTATGAAGCAAATCGTAGACAACTTAAGAGAAAATTTACCCAGTGATACCAGCTGGAAAGTCATTTGGTCCATTACATGTCCAGAAGATAGCCCATGGAGATCATGCATTACCCCGCCCAAAGGACAGCAATCACTGATGGAACGATTTATCACCTTTAGAAATAAATATGTTCATGGCTACATTTCTCTTAGGGAACAAGACGTTAAGAAAATTGCTGCTGGAATAGCAACTTTAAACGAATTGGTGAATGAAACCAGTCAGCTATTTAGTGGAACCGAAATCAAGGAACAAAAAGATCAATTTTTCTTTGTTGAAAAAGGGAATAAAATACCTCTTCACCCTTTCTTACAAAAGGGAACCAAAGATGGATTGCCCTATATTTTCCAAGGGTTGTACAACAACAAAGCTACTGCTGAACTTATCAGTACTTACTATGGAGATTTAGAAAAGCAAGACGGTGCTGCACATTACGAGACGGTTTTTGAACCGATGCGTAAAGCCCTTAAGGGTGGAGCAGGACAGGTGTTTGATCACAGCAACCGAATAGCTTACTATAGCGAATGTTTTGTGGGTAGAGATAAAGAGAATAAAGCAATTCTAGATTGGGCAACTACCCAAAGTGACCAAAATATACTTCCTATTTTTTCTGCTGCAGGTATGGGCAAAGGGGCATTGATTGCCAATATCATTCAAGAACTTTCTGGAAAGAACATCAAAATGCCCGTGCTGCATCATTTTTGCGGTAGCGGCATCCAAAATAGCTTACATGCCACGCTGTATCACTTTATTATTCAAGGTAAAAAACAACAGCTTTGGAAAACTGAAGATGAAGATATACTAAGAAAGTTAAACCGACTACCAAGCAAGTATCCCGATCTTATTATGCTCTTTCACCGTTTATTGGACGAATGCTTTACACCCTCAAGAAACAATACCACAGGAAATTTGGCTATCGTATTAGATGGTTTGGACGAGGCAGCCGTAGCATATCCACAACTGAATATTTCAGATTGGTTTAATAATTACGATGAAAATGGGGAGGTAACCGATTACTGGAAAAGCGCCTCGAATATTAAGTGGATCTTTACCTTCCGAGAAGGATTTTATCGTTTTCCAATAAATGATGAAAATGCAACCATTGAGTTAGTTCAACCCTTAGTGGGTTTATCTGCTGAAGCGGCAAAAGACGCACTTTCTATTTTCAATCCTTCCAAAGAATTTCTAGAGGAAGTGGTTAAAAGGGGAGCGGTTGGTGTATAGTTAAACTATTAAAACAAATCAATTCAAATGAAAATATATATTCAAAGAAAAGCCAATTACCACAACATTGAAATTGTATCAGAAAAGCTGGAGCTAAATAAAGAAATCCTTTCTTTTTGGCTTTTAAATAGGGTAGAAGTACCCCATTTTAATAACGCTCAAGAGGTTAAAAATTTCATTACTGCCATAAATTTGCTAATTGAACCTGTTGCCGGTGGGGTATATGGTCCAGTTGGCTATTTCTATGACACTGACTTAAGTCCCATTGAATCACTAGGTAATATGGTAATTACAACTTCTTCTGGTGAAGCTATTGAGGTGGAGATAAATAAATACAAGATGTGGGATGACAATCAACCAGAAGGAAATGTAAAATTAAGAGATATCCTTCAAGAAGAAAAAGAGGAAGTTCTTGCAGTTAAATCTTATTCTTCCTATTCAGCAGAGAAAGAACACAATGGTGGTTTTACGTTTTATGGACTGTGTGTTGATTACATCATTCCTTTTCTATCCATTTATTACAATGAAAAAAATGGTAAAAATGCATTAGACTGGTACGAACTAAAAACAGGGGATAAAGTTGAAGTTGATGATGATGTTGATGACCATTGGATTTTTTCAGAGGATTAGTCAAACCTTCAAAATGGGTTCAATAACCCTCAAGGTTGTCATAAAACACAAAAATATCAACTTTTAAACTATAAAATTTATCCTAGTACAGAGAAAAGATAACCCATTCCTCCAAGCCATAAAATTTGAACTATCCAACCAGTAATACTTAATGAACCTGGTCTAAAACCATTAGTAAATCTTCTATCTCTTTTGGAAAATAGATTGTTTATTATAAAAAAGCCAAAGGCTAAAATCATTGCAACAATTTCTTGTGGGTCCATAAGTTATATTTTTATTTTTCGTCTTTATTTTTAGTCTCTTGCTTTACTTCTTTCTCTTTATTGGGAAATAAAGCCTTTAGATCGTTGTTTAAATTTATACCATCTCTGATATTAAAATTCATATTTTTAATTGGTATAAGATGGGTTTTTTCATCTTTAAATGTTAACATAATTCCATTTTTTGAACTTTTAGAAAAAGATTGAATATCACTTATTTTAAATTCTTCTTGAGTTCTATTGTCTTTGTAGGATAGAATACCATTATTTATTTTAACATAATCATTGCGATCACGTATTAGTTTAAATAAGTTAAATAATGTTGGCAGGAAACTCAGTAAGGAAAGATATCCAATTCCGTAATAATATTCTAGGTTTGATAAACCTTCTTTTTTACTAATAAAATCATATAAATAATAGGCAACACCTAGAAAAATCAAAATTCCTAAAAACTTGGGCCATTCTTTAGGGTTATAGATTATTACTCCATCTTTTTCTGATTTTCCAGAACCCATAAATTGTATAAAAATAAAACTGGCTAAAGTGTTGATTAGTCCGGTTATAGCTATTCTCCAAAATCCAAATATTACCCATGTCTCGTAGAGTAAATATAGCAATCCAACTGAAGCTAACAAAGCTAAAATTACAATTACAACAACTACTTTACTGGATGCTTTTTCTGCGGCCATAGTTTATTTCTTTTTAATTAATTTATTTTTTTCTTTTCCTAATCCTCCTAAATGAGTACAATTAAAAATTTGTTCCATTGATTCATAAGGCACTTCTACTTTTTTGTATCCATAAGTTTTTTCTAAGGTCACAACTTTGTTGTTATCTCCTCCACTAATATCGATATCACTCATTTTCATTTGACTTGGATGCTCGTATCCACATGCATGTGTCATTTGTAAAGTCTCCTTTCTAAGTGTATTTATATAGTTACCAAATCTAAATGATTTAATCACAGGGTCTAAACCTCTTTGGAGTCTTTTACTTTGTGTAGCAATTCCAGTAGGGCAGTGTCCTGTTTGACATTCTTGAGCCTGTATACAACCAATTGATAACATAGCTTCTCTGGCAATATTGATAAAATCAACTCCCATAGCAAATGCCTTCAGTACTTCAGAAGGAAAGCCTAATTTTCCAGACCCTCCAAAAGCAATATCATTACATAAATCTCTTTCTTTAAAAACATTATATACCTCACTAAACCCAAAAACCCATGGTAAAGCCACATGATCTGCAAACGAAGGTGGAGCAGCACCAGTACCTCCTTCACCTCCATCTATCGTTATAAAATCAGGGCCTTTTTTCTCTATTTTCATGATATCTGCTAATTCTTTCCAATGACTTAAATCTCCAACCGCAGATTTTATTCCAACAGGTAAGCCTGATTTTTCAGCTAATTCTTCAATAAAATCTACCATTTCTCTAACATTTCCAAATGCAGTGTGGTAGGTTGGAGAAAGAACATCAGTATGAGGTTCAACACCCCTAATATTAGCGATTTCTACTGTATTTTTTTTAGCAGGAAGAACCCCGCCTTTTCCAGGCTTAGCACCTTGGGATAGTTTAATTTCAATAGCTTTTACTTTACCTGGATATGGATCTAAAACTTTATTTTTGAAGGTGTCAAAATCAAAATATCTTTTTCCATCTTTAGTTATTCCGCATCCATAGTACCCAGTCCCAATATGAAACATTACATCTGCTCCTTTTTGATGGTAAGGAGACAAGCCACCTTCACCAGTATTGTGGTAGCAACCTACCATAGCAGCACCAGTATTAAGAGCTGTATGAGCATTAGCAGAAAGACTACCATAACTCATAGCAGAAATATTTACTATAGAGTAAGGTCTAAAAGGATTCTTTCTGTTCTTAGCTTTGCCAATTATTTTAGCACAAGGCATAAAGTAGGGGTCATTTTTTTCATGATTAATATGATTTTCATCCACTTTAAATGGAAACATTTTAGGATTAACAAATATATGTCCAGGATGATATAGATCTTTATCAGTTCCAAAACCTTCGTAATTATTTTCTTTCTTAGACGAAGAATCTATCCAGTTTCTTTGACTTCTGTTAAAGGGAAGTTCTTCTCTGTTGCTGGCTATAAAATATTGTCTTATTGGAGGACCAAGCAAAATAAATACATTTCTTAATCTACCTAAAAGAGGGAAATTTCTCGTGATGGTATTCTTTTTTTGAAAAATATCATAGATTGTTATTAATAACAATATTAGACCAATACATATTAGTGCGTAGGTGAAAACTCTCATATTTTTTGTTTTTTAGATTAAATTAACAAATTTTTATAAATTTAGTTAAAAATTAAAAATCATTATTTAAAAGTTAATACGTTGAAACAAATATATTAACGATTAACATTTTAATTTAAATTTTTTATGATCAAAATAAAACCAAAATATGTTCTAGAGGGTTGTCCAATTCAAATTTCATTTGATTTACCCAAAAAAAGAACTGTTTTAGTTTTTTATGGTTGGAAGTCCTTTATTAGAAAATCAGATGATGGTATTGTACTTTACATAAAAAAGAAAAAGAAAAAAATAACTGCTTATTACTGGAATAGATTCTTCTTTAAAAAAGAAAAAATTTACTTAAATATTAATACTTATAAATCAACCAATATCAACGATTTAAACCATGAGCTTTCTGGCGCAATTGATATTAAAAAAAATCCAATTATTTCTACATTTTCTAAAGAGAAATTACTTAAACCAAAAACCAAATTCTTCCCAATCAGTAAAAATATTAATAAACCAAGCCTAGTATTTAAAAATCTTTACAGTAGTAATATTTCATCTAGGATTAGCTTTGAGAAAAAGATTTCAGATGTAAGTAAAAAAATTCAATCAATAAACACCAAAACTTCTTTTGACAACAAAGAATTTGAAAATTTTAAAAAACAAGCAATACATAATCAACAATTTATTTAGATATGGAAGTACAAGAATATTTAGAAAAACATAATAAAAGACAACACAAAGAAACTACAAGTAAGTTTAAAACGTTTTTTAGAAAAGTAAAAAACTTTTTTTTCCCAAAACCTTCAAGATTTACTAGGTTTTTATGGTGGTGCTCAGGTGCAGATAGTGTCTTGCTGAAAATATCACCTATGAAAGATAGGGTTAAATATGCTGGAATAGGCGGAATAGTTTTATGTACTGGAGTTTTAGCTGCTTTTTCAGGCGGTTTTGCTTTTTATACTATTTTTTCTCCTAAAGGTGAAGCCGTCCACGATAGTGCTGTTCATTTAGATGTCATTTTACCAACTTTAATATTTGGTTTTGTGTGGGGGTTAATTATCTTGAATTTAGATAGATTTATTGTATCTAGTACTGGAAAAGGAGACGGTACAGACAAAATTACCTGGAAGGAATTTGGTCAAGCAATTCCTAGAATAGTAATAGCTCTTATACTTGGGGTTGCTATTTCCTCCCCTTTGGAAGTGAGGATATTAAAATCTGAAATTGATGCTAATCTTCAAAAAGTCCAAGAAGATTATAAAATTGAATTAGACCTTCAAACAGATTCTGTTATAAATATGCAAATTGTAAGATTAGATGAAAAAATTGAAGTAGTTGAGGGTAAAATAAAAGTATATGATGATTACGTAGAAAAAAGAAGACAAGAGTTAAATGATCAAAGTCTTAGATTGGAACAAGAAGCTGAAGGTAAATTTGGTAATCCTGGTAGAGGCCCCTCCTATAAAGCCAAGTTAGAAAATTTAATATTTAAGAAAGCAGAGCTAAAAAAATATGTTGAGCAAAAATCCGATGAAATTTCAAATCTCAGATTAGATCAAGAAAAACTCCATGACCAAATTGATGAAATAGACGAGTCAAGAGCTGAAAAGAAAGAAAAAAATGAAGCCGTAGCTCATCAATTAGATGGTCTATTAAAAAGAATTCAGATATCTCATGAAATTGGTGGGGTGGTGCCATGGGTGATTTTAGCTGTATTGCTTTGTATTGAAATGGGACCAATCTTCTTTAAAATGATGTTGACTAAAGGGGTATACGATTATTTAGCTGAAAATATGGACAGAAAACTGAAAGCATATTCTGGAATAGTTCATAAAGAAGAGATTTTCCAGGATAAAGATGGGACTATACATAGAGACTATTATGAATTTTTAGAAGAGGACCAAGAATTGCATGAGAAAAAATTGAAATTAGAAAGACAATCCGACCTTTCTAAAAAAATTATCCATGCTTGGCATTCCACTAAATCTCAAGAAATTTCACAAAATCCTGATAAATTTTACGATTCTAATTCTTAATTAAATATAGTTTTGATAAAATCAATTTTAGGTATTGAGGAAATTTTATTTAATAAGGTTTCTAAAAGTGAACAATCAAAATATAAGTTAGTTATATTCTTGTTTATAATCTTGATCCTTTGTTCTGTTATTTCAGGTTATTACATGGCTCATATGATTTATCAAAATAAGTATTTTTCAGTCCCAGTGGGAGTTTTTTTTGGATTTATTATGTTCTCTATATTTAAATTTAGTTTGAGCAGTATTGAAAGAGATAATTCTACAATTACTAATGAAAGAAAAATATTAAACTTTTCTTTCTTATTTAAATTAACAATGCTTTTAATTTTTGGTGTTTTTATTGCTTTTCCCTTGTCTTGCTTTATTCAAAGAAGTTCAACTCAACATTTAATTGATAATCAAAAAACAATTATGATCGATGACTACACAAATTCTCATCTTTCTTACAATGAAAAAAGCTTAAATATTTTCAATGATAAAATTGAACATATTAGTATTCAAATTGATTCGCTAAATACTGCCAAATTCCAATTTAAAGACTCCCTAAAAAGAAAACTTGGCAATCTGTTTGATTTATCACTTGCCATAAGAATCATTGAAGTTGATATTAAAAAGTCTGAAAATAAAATGATGAACCTTATTGAAAAAAGAGATTTATTAGAGGCTACATTATTGGTGAAAACAGAAAATGATATTGAACTTTTTAAAAAATCTTTAGTTAATGCTGAACTTCCACTTTTTCAACTTTCAAAAATCTCCACCAAACCTCTAGGGATTTTTATAATTACAATAATTAACCTTATTTTAATCTATACATTATACATCACTAATTCTCTTTGTTTTAATAATAAGTACGAATATGCAAAGGAACAATCCATGCTATACAGATCAATTATAATTTCAGAACACAAAAAAAATATAAATAGTTGTAAATCTATATTGAAAGAAAAGTTTGACCATAATTATGATTTTAAAACCAGATTTGAAGATTCACCTTTTGATAAAATACCCATTCAATTAAAAGAATTAAAAGTTCAATACAATGGTTTAGAAAATTATTTTGACGGAATTTCTGTAAAAGAAAATGAAAAGGTTTAAAACTGAATATATAGAAAAGTATCTAATTCAAGGGGATTTTGAAAGCAATTTCATTTCTGTTAAAACCGATTCCGATAAAGATAATAAAAGAAGAGTTTTAAATACTGATGGAAGATTTAAATTGAAAGATAAAAAGTCTTTTAATTCAATTGAATTAGTAGGCAGACACAAAATTACCAATGCCAAAATTATAAAATCTTTTCCCAAAGCAATAGAAGATAAAAAAGATGCTTTTAAACAAATTTCTTTTTTAGAGGATATAGAGCTTTATCCTTTAAAATCTCAGAAACAACCATTTGAAACAGAGAAAAGATGGAATAATAATAAAACAGATAAATTAATTATTAATCATTTTTATGTGGACCAGCCTGAAATAATTGATTCTTTTTATGATGAAGGAATTAATAAAGGGCTTTTGAAAGGAACTGTTTATGCTTCTGTTGGAGAATATATAGAAAAACCAATAATAGAAAAACCAATAATTAAAAAGCCACCTACTACCATAAATATTCCAATCGAAGCAGATGAAATTGAAGAACCTCTCCCTTTAGATACATCAAATACAATAAACAATCCAGGAGTCGTAAGTCAAAGTCCTAGTGGTTGCAGTAAATACAGTCCTTTCAACAGAGCAAATTACTCAAATAGTGGTGTTACTTCACCTGGGTGTGGTCATTTTTTACCAGTTGGTTGTAGTAGTAGGCTTCCTGGTGGCTGCATGACCCTAGGTTCTGGATGTTTTCCATCTTGGTTAATGGGCTGCCAGAGAATGGGTTGTGGGTTATTATCCTTTTTAATAGGTCTAGCAATTTTGCTTTCATTACTAAAGCAATGTAATAACTCTGGTGCTAATTCTAGTAACAACGAATCAGGTAGTGATTCCAGAGTTGACACTGTTAGGATCTATGAAGTAGATACTGTAGAAAGAGTAGTTTTAGATACTTTATATTCAGTGGATACTGTACAGCTTTCCGATACTGTATTTACTGTTATTAAAAATGCATTACCATTACCTAATGTTATTTTTAAAACAAATTCTGCGGTTATTAGATCATCTTCCGTAGAAGGTATTAAAAGCCTAGGTGATTCATTAAAGTCACATCCAGAATTAAACATGATAATTGCAGGACATACAGATGCTTCTGGAGACGATAATCATAATGATACTTTGTCGTTCTGTAGGGCTAAGTCTGTTAGAGATGTATTGGTTGATTCTTGTGGTATCTCCCCAAAAAGATTAATGTTCGAAGGTTATGGAGAGAATTGTCCAGTTGAAGATAATAGTTCAATTGAAGGTAAAACTACCAATAGAAGAGTAGAGTTTAGATATTTTGGAGAGTCGAGTGGTAAATGTGAAAAATTTAAAATTCAAATAGATGAAAATGTTTGTAATTCGGGTTCTTATTTAAGTTCTGTTGAAATCCCAAGTTATAAAAGTGACACCATCATAAACCATAAAATAAAGTCAAAAGAAACTTTATATTCATTATCTAAAAAGTATAACGTAAAAATTCAAGATATTATTGATCTAAACCCTGGAGTTAATAAAAATCTGTCTGTAAATAGAGTAATTAAAATTCCAATTTCGAAAGATGATGAAAATCTTAAAACAAAAACAGATAGAAAAGTTTCTAATAATAATTGGTATACTGTAATTAGTTCAACAAAAATGGTATCAGTGAAATCTGAAATGCACCTTAATTCAAAAGTTTTATTTAGATTAAGACAGGGCCAAAAATTTGAAGTTGTTGATTCTAGCAATAAAAAATGGTGGAGAATAAGATTTAAAAAAACAGAAGGATTTGTTAATAGTCACAAAATTGTAAAATTAAATAACAACAATGAGTGATAAAAAAATAGTCATAAAAGGAAAATTTATTGGTTATTACTCAATTGATAAACCCATAAAAGGAACTTACGATACTTTTAAAATTAAGTGGGATAAAATAATTATAGAATCTCCTAAAAAAATTGATGACTATAATGTAAATGAACTTAAAATTGGTAATTACCAATATGTTGGAGATTTAACAAATGAAAAGTTCAAAATTTTAAGCTCTGAAAAAACCTTAATTT
>Ga0209534_10002961_pt1 | contig 16481 bp, 20 predicted proteins | sample COG_07_FD_184751 | JGI IMG/M metagenome (GOLD analysis project Ga0209534, IMG submission 184751) | Pelagic Microbial community sample from North Sea - COGITO 998_met_07 (SPAdes) (version 2) | ecosystem: Environmental > Aquatic > Marine > Neritic zone/Coastal water | place: Helgoland, sampling...
CCAATACTTGCTAGAATGGCCGATAGAATAGCAAATAATACTGGGTTTCCTTTATGTGAGTCATCTAATACTTGTTTTAATGTTTCTATTGTTCGTGGGTGAATGCCTTTGTCCATTTATATATATATTAAATAAATATTAAATCTGGGTGTAGTTATTTTGGGATTTGGGGAGAGATGTTTGGTGAGAGATGTGTGTGTGTGGGGTGTGTGGGAGGAGAGAGGAGAACGATACAGTGAAATCTAACCCTATCTCCCCTTCTACCCTCCCTTCTACTCCCCTATCTACCCCTTTATCTACCCGCATATAATACCTTAATCTACCATATAATCAATATAATATAAAGTCAGAAATAGGTGGGAAAAGCAGAAACCGGTTGGAAAATTAGAAACCGGTATAAGGTATTTCCCCGCCCCCTTTTCTACTCTTTTATCTACGACTTTATTTACTTTTTTATCTATGTGGCTTTTCTCTCCCAAATTGATTAAACTTATGTACTTATAAAATAATTTATTCTTCCCCTCTTGTCTTGCATTCTATACAACTTTAATTACTTTGTGTTATAATGAGTGACCGATTACCTTCTTTCCCTGGTTTTACTTATGATAAAGATTATTATATGTCATCGTCCTTTTATTCGCGTTATATTGATGACGAGATCGCCAAACTGAAAAACGGGTCGATTGATCCAGAGTACTATTACTTAGCATCGAATGGCTGTGGATCGCCCGCTAAATATAAGGATAAGAATATTTATTACAGACGAACACCGTTCGTTGGATCTGAATCTTCTTATCCAATGAAAGTAAAAAAAATGGATTCCTTCATTCGCGATATGTCTTTCAACGAAGAAGGATGGTTGGAAACTGAAAGGTTTTGGGTTGTAAATGAAGTTGGAATGTCGTCTATTGCGTTCAGAAAAGCGTGCCAAACTTCTTATTAGTTACATTTAAATAAAAAATAAAAAATAAAAAATTAATATAAATATCATTCGGTTGAATAGAATCTCTCCCCTTTTTTACTTTTTAAAAGTAAAAAAGGGGAGAGAAATACACATATAAAATGGTATTTTTTATTTCTTATATATAGAATATGGCTTTATCAAGAAAAATAAAAAGAACAAACAAACTACACTATAAAATATCCAAATCAGAAAATAAAGAAAAATAAAAAATATAACAAAACTAAGAAAAATGGTAGACGATAAACTAGTGTACTGGATTGTGTAATGGGTGGTGGTGATAGGAGATGTAGTATATAATCTACAATACTTATATATTACAACACATCATATAATACCTTAATACCCCATATATAGAAAATCAGAAATAGGTGGGAAAATCAGAAACCGGTTGGAAAAATATACCATTAATATAGTATAATCCCACCCCCCCTTTCTACTCCCACGACAAGTCCAAAAATCAAAATCTGGATCATGAAAAACCCTTGCGCAATATACAACACGAAACAGACAATGGGAAGAAAACAGAAAAGACAAAAGAGGTTCAAGCTGACAGGTCTAGCGCCTCCAGGAAACGGGATGGCGGAGCGCCGCTCCAACGCGTAAAACCAATCATTCGGTTGGGGATTATTTGTAATGTTCACCATTACATATAATTCAATATAATGTTAAATGGGTTATCTTCTTCTCTTTTTGGATTTTCTCCTCTTTTTACTTTTTCTTCTAGTTTTTCTCTTTTTTCTTTTTTTATGAGTACGCTTATAACGTCTTTTCCTCCCTCCCGACTTTTCAGCTTGAGGTTGAAGTTTATCATTTGCCCACTTCAAAAAAATATTATTATTTATTTCATAAGCGTGGCCGCTTCTTTTTGTTTTTTTACAAGCTTCAACTATAGCACAAACACCTTTTTCTTTTCTTCTCCACCAATCAGTTACACCTCCAATCCAACATTCTATATTATTTTTAAAAACCTCATTACAATGTATTACCGTCAAGGCTAAAAATAATGCTCCGTCACCTTTATCTGACGCGGCGTCTTGTTCTTCAGATGGCCGGTGCGTTATTCTATGCATAGGGTGTTCTCTAACATAATGTCCCCTTGAAAAGGCACTTATTGTTATAATATTTTGCTCTGGTTCGTTAAAATATAGGTCTAATCTTATATCAAGATATTGTAATTTAATATGCGCAAATTTGCTTACTGGCTTTTTAATATTGTCTTTAATTATTTTATTCATTTCAGTTAGTTTATCGGGTATATATTCTCCAACTGCCATATCTGCCATTATAATATATTGTTATGTTATATTTTATTTTATTACAAACTCTTCTAAAATTTAATATTCTTTTTTTTAATAAAATTAAAAAAAAGAATAATACCCATATACTTAATATACCCAATATTTCTTTCATATGTATTATTTATGTGTGAAAAAGGGAGAGAAAGGGCTAGAGTTCAATCTAGGATTTTTGGTTGTTGGGTTGGGTGGTTGATAGGGGATATAGTATATAAAGCACCGTATTTATATATTATAAAATAGTAAGAAATACCTTAATAACACCCCCCATATATAGAAAATGAGAAATAGGTGGGAAAATCAGAAACCGGTAAGAAAAAAAATACCATTAATATAATCCCGTCTCCCTTTCTACTCTTTTATCTACTCTTTTATCTACTCTTTTATCTACTCTTTTATCTACTCTTTTATCTACTCTTTTATCTACTCTTTTATCTACTCTTTTTTCTACTCTTTTATCTACTCTTTTATCTACTCTTTTATCTACTCTTTTATCTACTCTTTTATCTACTCCCTTTCTACTCTTTTATTTATTGTTTTATCTACTATTCTTTCTACTCCCTTTCTACTCTTTTATCTACTCTTTTATCTATTGTTTTATCTACTATTCTTTCTACTCCCTTTCTACTCTTTTATCTATTGTTTTATTTATTCCACATTTCTCTCCCTTTTCTATTCTTTTATATCACTTTTTTTAATAAAATTAAAAAAAGTTTTAGATTTTGCTTTCCATTATTCTTTCTTCTAATCCTACCCAATTTTTATATTGTTCAAAGGGGTTGATTATATATTTCATAAATTCGTCCTCTTTTAATTCCTCATTTCTTTTACATGACATCACACACACTCCTCTTCTTAATCGCTCCGCTTCTTCCATTTCTAATTGAAACATTCGGTCGATTACTGAAAATGATGATTTTAACAATAAGATTGTTGTCAACGCATGCTCCTTCGTTTTATATGCTAAATTCAACTTACACTTCTTTTCTTCTTTTAATTCTAACACTACTCTCTCTCTTTTTAGGTGAATTATTCGATTTGTTATATCACGCAATTTTGTTGTATAGTCTTTTCTACAATTATCTATTTTTTTTATCAGTGAAAAGACATTTAAATTATAAATCTTTGGATAATAATATCTAATTCGTCTTGGTATCAAAAACTTATTAATTGCCTTAATTTCCTTTATCTTAACTTCTATATCCAATATCTTTTTTTGTATGTCTTTTTCCATCTCTTCTCTCCCATTTTCACCAAATAATAAAAAATAACCTGAAGAAAATTCACACATCGACTGCAATTTATCATATTGATGTGCTGATATTTTATGTGCCTCCGCCTTAGCGTCCAACTTCATATAATTGATTATTGCAAGTAAAAAGGTTACTATCGCATTTATAACCGCCAACCACAATGTACCATAATAAATGTCACCCGACAATGGTGACAATACAGATGCACTAGTAGATAAAAATATAGCCGGCATCATATAATAATTTAAGTATGTTTCGCAATAGTCTTTTGCCTCCATGTAAATCAACTTTTGCCCTCTCACATATGTTGCCAATATATCCATAGCAGACGACGCACTTTCATTTGGGGTTGAATACAATGTTTCTAAACTTTTCTCTACTCCGGAATAAGACACTCGATTGTAATGATCGTTTGTAGATGTGATCGCTTCTTCATAATCATAATCCAGTAAATCCAATGGGTTAATAGTATCAACTTGTATGTTCAACTCGGAATTAAGAATATTTAATGGCTTTTTCTTTCCATTATATTTATACATTGGACTATTCAATGCCAAGTTTGGTCGGGGTGTTGGGGGTGGCAGCGCAGCATTATATCCACTACTTATTTCAACACCTAGTGCGCCATTTAAGGATTTTTCTTCTTGTCTATCACATACGTCGGTATTACTAGATATATCATCGATTTGTGGTGTATCATTTATATTTAAACTAACTGACATATTAAATATAATTGTGTTATTATTGTCGCTTATTTACCGAATTAAATTGATATTTTAAAACTTTAACTTAATAACGGCAATATAAATAAACATGAACACTGCAAACATGGAACAACACTTAATACAAGTATATGGACATGATTCTTTTAGAGAATATCAAAAAGACATAATTACCGACGTTTTAAATAAAAATGATGTGATGGTGGTGTTGCCAACTGGCGGAGGTAAATCATTATTATACCAATTCCCCACTACTTACAGTGGCAAAATTACAATTGTTATCTCTCCCTTAATATCACTAATGAATGACCAATGTATGTATTTAAATTCTAAAAACATAAAAGCAGTAAGTTTAAACTCGGAAACTCGTGTAAATGTATCCGAATATGGTAACTATAACATCATATATACAACGCCAGAGTTTATAATAAACCGTATCCCAGCTTTTAAATTAATACAAAACAAGATTGGATTAATTGCCGTGGACGAGGCTCATTGTGCTTCACAGTGGAGTCATGATTTCAGAACTTGTTATCAAAAAATAAGGATTTTAAAACACGAAATGCGGGAAATACCGATATTGGCAATCACGGCAACTGCTACCCCTTGTGTATTAAAGGATATATACAAGTTTATTGGACTAAAAGATTCGTGTGAATATCTATTGGGAACAAGACGAGATAACCTTAGCATTAATGTATTGCCTAAATGGCGGTTTTCAGAATGTAAATATGAAGAGCCTACTATTATATACACATCGACTAGAAAAGATTGTGAGAAAATCGCAAACAGTTTATCTGCTAGAGGTATATCGACCGCATATTACCATGGTGGAATGACGAAAAATCAAAAAGATGAAAGCTATCGTAAATTTATAAACGATGAATTATTAGTGATCGTGGCGACTATTTCATTTGGAATGGGAATCGATAAGGCAGATATAAGGCATGTTATTAATTATGGAATGCCGAGCGATATTGAAACATATTATCAAGAAATTGGTCGTGCGGGGAGAGATGGGTTACCAAGTAAAGCCACTATTTATTACAGCGATGGTGATATGTCAACATGTTCTTATTTAATGTCAAAAGGAGCTGAATCTCAATCAAATATAAGAATGAAGCGATTAAACATGTTATATAGTTACTTAACAAACAAAAGAATATGTCGACAACAAATGATTGAATATTATTTCGAACATGAAAAAATGCCATTGGAATGCCAATCAAATGATGTATGTGGAATGTGTGATAACTGTAAGTCTGAAAAATCGTCATTATCAAATGATATAACAAAAGAAGCATTATGCGTAGTGAATACAATTAAAGACTTTTATATGATGAAAGGTTTCAGCGTAGGATTGAAAAAAACAATTGAACTAGTTCAAACAAGTAAAAAACACACAATAGAACCAGCTAGAACGGATGAGTGGATAAAAGATGTTATTAATATATTGATATCAAAAGATATATTAAAAAGATATAAACCACCACGCAGTTTTGGTGTAGTTATTGCGATCGGACAAACTCCTGTAAAAGATGTCTTACCAATTATGTGTGAAATTAAAATGGATGAAAACACTCTTAGAAATGTATTTAATAAATATACTTATAGTGGAAAGAACGAGAAGAAAGGAAAAAAAGAAAAGAAAATGAAAAACAAGGATGCGGTTCGTTTACTATATAAGGAAGGACTGTCTCCAGATGAAATTGCAACCCGACTGAAGTTAACCCAAATAACAGTTAATAATCATATATTAAATATGTTTGAAAACGATGAAGATGTAGACATTGACTTTGATTATTACAAGTTAGATGAAGAAAAAGAGCAAATGATTAAAGCAGCAATAGCCAAAGTTGGAACAATCTACCTTAAACCAATTAAACAAGAAGTTGCCAGTGATATCACATACGAACAAATAAAATTATGTATAATTGCTATGAAATATGAAAATGAATTATAAGATATAATTGTTAAGTATTCAAAATAACATAATTTAATATACAAATCAAATAATATTATTTAAGTTTTTCATGTTCAACATTATCAATAATGTCTTTAATATCAACATTTTTTGCTATATCACTGATGACAACTTTAGTTGGTTTGTTTAACAATTCAGATGATATTTTGCATTTAATGTTTTCAGTAGTTGTGTCATGTGGTAGTGGGTTTATTTTATCATATTCATTATAAAAGTCCATATATGCTTTTTTATGTAACTGATTAACTGAATCATATAAATGGCTGCTTATTTCATCACCGGGTATATCTTTTACCCACCCTTCATGTTTGTCTTTAACAAAGAAATTCCTTCTTTTTTGGTCTGTGCAGTGTATGGGTCGTTCTGTAACCGGTATATCGCTTAGGTTTTGAATCATTTTCTTAGACACGAAATTCTCGATTACATGGTCTTCTTTTAATATATCATTTAATTTAAATGTTATGTTATCTACAAAATCTTGTAGACTTTGTGCGTTATGACAATGTTTATCCAAAAACAAGTTAAATGAAATGTTGTTTGTTTGATTGTTGTTAATAATTGTTTGTGTTGGCTTTTCTACTACTTTATTAAGAGTGCTTGTCAATAAGGATACTTGTTGTGCCAACTGTTCAAGTTTGTCAAGTCCACTTTGCTCGTTTGTGGCACCTTGCGTTGGTTGAGTTGGTATGGGCTGCTCTTCTATTTTAACCCCACTAGCATCATCTATATTTGCCACTTTTTGCCACTTTTTGCCACTTTTCATCGTCAGTCTTTTATGCTTTGTGGTCTCAATATGTTTATCCCAATTGTATTTCTTAGGTGCGTTATAATTACAAACTTTGCATACTTTAAAATATTTTGGTTTGCTATTTTTGTCTTTATTTTGCCATTTTCTACTCACATTTCCTACTTTTGCTAAATGCTTTTTGGTGCGAAGATGTTTCTTATAATTAGAGTTATTAGACGATATATAATTACAAAATTCACAGTGGAAGGGTTGAGTAGTTTTTGAGTAGTTTTTTGCTTCCATTTACATTTTAATAGAGAAAAATATTTAAGTATATTTTGTTGAATTTGTGGCATCAAAAACTACTCTGGAAAAAAAGGCACCAATCGAACAAAAAAAAATCCCGATGGGTGCCTTTTTTTCAAAATATTGAAAAAATCACCAAACCATACTTTTCATTTTATGCGAAAATCACCAAAGCAAAACGCTTTCTTTTTCATAAAAATAAGTGTAAAAACCGGATTTTTTCGATGATTTTCACGATTTTCGTTAGCGTCTCAAGGCAAAATCACTAGTCTATTTTATGACGACTTACAGTAATAAAAGGTTTTAGTGGTTGGTAAAAATAAAAAAAAATTTGCCACTTTTTTGCCACTTTTTGAAAATTTTTATCGAGCGGTTTTTTGGCGTTATTTTTGTTGTTCAATCCAACCACAAAGCATTTTTCATTTTTTTTGCTCCCAAAAATTTAGGCACGAAATTTGCCACTTTTGTGCCATTTTCTACTCTAATTTTTGATTTTTTAAAAATCCTTATGCTTTGCGTGATTTTTTCTGCGCGTTTTTGACAGCATATATGGTAATAAAATATTTTTTAAAAAAACACTAAAAAATACAAAATTAGAGTAGTTTTTGAGTAGTTTTTGAGTAGTTTTTTCGGCCGATTTTCGAAATTTTTCATTTTTTGCATTTTTTTTCGATTTTTTTTTCGATTTTTTTGCATTTTTTTCACCGATTAGTGCCTTTTTTTACGGAAAATACTTTTTTGCCATTTTTTTACTTTTTCAAGGTGTCGCTTTGCCTCCTGACGACAACTCGTCACAAAAGTGGAAATTGCCATTTTGAAAAAAAATAATTTTGAAAAAAAGGCACCAAAAAAGGCTCCCATCGAACAGTTTTTTTCATAAAAGTTTTTTGAGATTTGAAAAAGAACAAGGTCGGGGGTTGTCCAAAATGAAATCTCAAAAAACTTTTTGTAAAAAAACTGTTCGATGGGAGCCTTTTTTGGAACCTTTTTTTTTTGAGCATTTTTTCAACAAGACCATAAATTTAAACTTGCGCTATTTTTATTACGACAAATCATCACGGTTTTATCAACTAGTAAAACCATGAAAAATCCGAAAAATCCGAAAAAAAGGCACTATTTTCGAAAAAAAGGCACCAAAAAAGGCTCCCATCGAAAAACACGTGACTGTTCGATGGGAGCCTTTTTTGGAACCTTTTTTGGAACCTTTTTTGGAACCTTTTTTGGAACCTTTTTTGGAACCTTTTTTGGAACCTTTTTTGGAACCTTTTTTGGAACCTTTTTTTTGAAATAATTTATACTTAAAGATAAATAATATTAATTAAGTAATGGATAATGAAAATATAATAATCGACTTTTTAAAAAGTATAAACATTATAGATAAATCCGAAACCACATTGGAAAATATATTTATAAAACGAAGTGTTTTAATCGATAATATTGAAAATTATCAAGATTTAAGTGAAAACATAGTGAAATTGGAATCAATATTTTCAACATCATCAATTGAATCGTTACATGAATCCGCAAGCAATCGACAAAGATGGCCGTTTTTAAATTTCACGAGACAATTGTTGAAAACCAATGGTTATACTATGAAACCAATACGCAAAAGTGCAGGATATACTGCTTCCGGTAAAAAAAAGTACGACAGATACTTTTTAATCAATAAAAAGGAAACAAGTAAATCAAATAATGAATTAAATAGTTCTTAATATATATATTAATAAACTGTTAATATGTATAATAATTTATTTTTACTAAGTTCCATGATATTAACCACAAGTGTTATGTATTACTTCTATGGACATGGTCCATCTAAATCAGTAGAAGGAGTCTTAATTGTAGATAAACCGCACGAGCGCAAATAATATATAATAATCATATAAATTATATATTATTTAGTTTATTGTATATCTTAATTTATTATTCAATATCTATTTTTTGAAGAACAGTATTACCAGATAAATCGTTACTAGACAAATCTATTTCAATTGTTGTTTCATCTTCTTCGACGGCGTTTGCTTCTAATACCGGTTCACTACCACTAACTTCAACAGACTCATCAGTATTAATATCATTTGTTTCGTTATTAGATGACAGTTCGTCTTGAGTAGCTGGTGGTTGTTCTGGTGCTGTCTCGTGTATAGATACTGCTTTTGGTTGTTCTTTATTTAGGTCTGTTGTCTCGACTGTTTCTTCTTTATTACTAACGAACGCATTTGCTTCAATATCAAATCCCATATCGTTAAGTTCATTCATATTAAGTTCTTGCATAATATTCTGCATTTCGACTTCAATTGACTGTGGTTCACTTGTATCTGCTGGCACACTTGTTTCATTCATATTCTTTGCTTCTTTAATTTGATTCATAACATCCTTGTATATTTCATTTCTTCTTTTAGTTTCATCTTTAATGATGATATCTTGTAGTTCTTTATTACGCTTTATATCAGCTATCCGTTTTTGTTCTTCTTCTTCTTCTAGTTCTTTACTTGTTTTTTTATAAATTTCCACGGGTCTAATATCAAGTATTTCTGGTTTATAAAAAGCGTTGTCATCATTTAATTTATTACCTTTCTTGTCGCGTTTAATAAATGTTTTGTCGAACAGTTTAACAATGTCTTCTGGAATATTAGGGCTTTGTTCAATCAATCTATCCATCTCGCCTCTCTGTACCGATAAAAATTCAGTTCCGTCTACCAATCTCTCTTTTACTGGTAAGCTTAGTTCTACAGAAATATTCCTGGAAAACTTAGAATATGCGACGCCTGCAGCACGATGACCTTCCATTTTCTCTGCAACTTTTAAAAATTGTGCGATAGTTGTTATCAAACCTGCGATAATATTTAGCGAGCCCACCACAACACTAACAGTTGGTCGCGCATCAACAGGAAAACTAGATTGAGCAAAGTTAGCAACTCCAGTAAGTGTACTAAGTATAATAACTGGTAAACTAAAACACATGTTGCATCTTTCATATTTATTAAATGATTTATCGTGTAAGTATCTGTAACTACTGCCTACTTCAGACCAATTCTTTAAAATCTTTTCTTGCTGTGGATGCCACGATTTTGGTTTTTTTGATAAATTATCTATATCATTGGGTGTATTTTTATCCATCGATATTATAATTAGCAAAAGTAATTTTAAATATTATTATTTAATAATTAAAATTATAATAAAAAGTATATTTGTTATAGTCGAATTATTGTTGTTGTTATTATTGTTGTTGTTATTATTGTTGTTGTTATTATTGTTATCGTTGTTATCGTTTAAATGATGGAATAGAATATACACCAAACACATTTTTCTCGTATTTTGCAATGATTCTTGGTCCGGTTACATTATTTACAATATCTGAACTATCATATACATTATTGATGTTGTCTATGTAATAACTTATACCGTTAATTTCTTCAATCCACACAGTTCGTTTAGTATATGGATTTGCCTGAGGCTTGTTTTCAACATGGCCGTGTGGTGTGCCTTTGATATGCGTTCCACAAAACGAATAACCATCCTTTTTACGCCTACTACATTGCTCGCCAGTGGCACGAAGTGCCATACATTTGTCGCAAAATGGAACGACATTTTTAACTCGTTTACGCTTTTTAATATCATCTTGGTCTACTGATATTTTAGGGTAGTTATAAATAAACTCAACCAGTTTATATACATCACTATCGCTTTGAATATCTCCGTGTTGATGTTTCAACCTTTCAATGATTTCATTTTTAAAGTTGATGAAATGTTCTTCGATTTTTTTATTAATACGGCGTTCCATTATGTTTTCATTTAATATAGTAGAATATATCTAAATCAATTTAATAATATTAATAACTTTTTAACTTAAAGACTTTCGCAGCTGTTGATAATCTCTGACATTATATTCTATCTACCAATAATTTACTCGATATTAAGATCGTTTTTAAAAAGATAATCAGTCGAACGGTTCGGTATAATAAGGGCAAATACACCAATTGCGTTAAACCATAATAAGTAAGGCAAAAACCGTTCTTTATCAATTAAGTCTGGAAAATAATTTGTAAAAGCTCCGATAATTATATTAAATATAACAATCCCCAAAATTATAATTATTCTCATATAATTAATACTATTATTTTAATGTTAAATATTATTACATTTTTCTTCTAATGTTTTCAGAAACCTTAACATTTCTACTATCTAAAATATAATTACACAACTCTTGTACTTTATCACCATCATCTTTAAAATATTTCTGCATAGAAGCAATCAAATGTTTTTTGCTTAATGGTGCCTTCACCTTTTTAGTAGTTTTTATTAATTGACCTTGTGCCGTGTTCATACAATCAATATCTCTTTGGTTCATAATATCTACCAAATTATCGGTTAATTCTTTTTTAAGATTTCGTTTTTCCTTTATAGCCTTCTGTAGTTTTTTTATATCATTATCAATAGTTAACCATGTTTTTACATTTTCAATCAAATCATTTTGTGACATTATACAGTATATACAAATAATATTTTAAGTAATTTAATAATATTATTATCAAATTCAAGAATATTTATCACCAATAAAATTGTTATGTTAATATATAATGATTAGTTACATATTCAACAATTGCTACTGTTTTATCCTATACTTTATATTAGTCGCTTACTTGGCTGTATTTGGTATTACTATATTTTATCATGGAGATTTAGAAAAAATGGTAAATTTAATGGACGACGAACAAAAAGAAATTTATAGTAAAATACGAAAAGAACGGCTAAATCATTATTTAAATGGGTTGGCTGCCGGGGTTGTATTATCTCTCCCAACCTTGTATTTAATTAAAAACACAGCTAGCCGTGTGTGTGCAAGTGGTATTGTTTTAATGATGACCGCAAGTATAACATATTATCTTCAACCTAAATCTGATTATATGATAAAGCATTTAAATTCGCAAGAGCAGAAAGAAGCATGGATGAATGTATCCCGTAATTTTATTAAGAAAAAGATTTCGGGTGTCATGATTGGTTTGTTTTTATATATTGGACTTTCTATGATGCGAAAGTAATAACACAATCCAATAAAACATACAATCATATAAAGCATACAACTCTATAAAGCATACAACTCTATAAAGCATACAACTCTATAAAGCATACAACTCAATAAAGCATACAACTCAATAAATTAAATAACTATCAACCACACCCCTATACTTTATTTATTTAGATTGATATTTATTAAAGTGATTACTACAATAATATGTTTTTATGCCATCATCATTTGTAATGTGTTTTTTAGACTTTTTAGCACATTTCTCTCCCTTTCTTTTTCCTCTCGATAACAAATGTTGACAACCACACAGATTAGTTGTAGGTTTCGTATTTGTCATTTTCAACTCACCATTTTCATCATATTTCGCATGATATTTTTGATGTGTGCCACAAAGAAAGGTTAAGTAATGGTTATCTGGGTCATGCGACACACATCGTTTACCACATGTCGTTCCCTTTCGTTTTCCAGAAGATAGTTTATGCACGCATTTATTATACATGAAACACATACTAAAGGGAATATTAATGTATTTTAATTTTGGGACATTCATTGATTCATACCATGGTAAAACACCCCGTGTAGGACTTCTACAATATGGACAAATAATATTAGTATTCATGTTTATTTTATTTTGCTTACAATAATATTTGTTTTTGCCGTTTTCTTTCCAACGAACAGTTGTATTATGGAGTGGCATATAATTAAACTTATGATTACAACTAAGTGTAATATGTGATTTCTCTAAAGGTTCCCCTGTAATTAAACAACATTCCATTTCGGTTTCCGTGTTTGTGGTTGTGTCGGTGTTTTCACAGTGTTTATCTATAACAACATTTGTTGAGTTTTCCATAGATTCTTTTAATAGTTTATTAAACAATTCAGCAGATGTAGCCATAATAGTTATGATAAAATATCTATTTATTTATCTTTATATAGATTATATAAAACATGTCTAAAGCAGATTGGTCTGTTCCAACATGGTATTTTTTCCATGGGTTTGCAGAAAAGGTAAATGAAGGATATTACAATACTAATTATAAAAGGTGTTTTAATATAATTAAAGAGATCTGCTGTAATTTACCGTGTGAAGTATGTCGATTACATGCTGTTCAAAAAATGAATAATACGACCGACAATATGATAAATACAAAGGAAAAGTTGATTGACTATTTATTTAATTTCCACAATGAAGTATCTCGTCGTGCTGGAAAGCAAGTATTTGATAAAAGTATATTAGCGAAATACAAGGCATATGTTCCCTTAAGCGGATATATCCAATTTAGAAAAGGTTTTTTTAAACCATATTACAGTTTAAACTTTAACCAATGGAAACGCGATATGCTATTAAGAAAGCTAAATAAGGAATTGCTTGAGATATGGTTCCACCTTTTTACACCTTTGGAAATTTAAAACGCCCACTTCAAGCATAAAAATTAACAAAAATGTAAAATCAATAGTAGGGATACACCTACGATTGTCTAACTTTTTCCATTTCTTTTTTATCTGAAATGGTGAAAGACGAATTTGTTTTCTGAAACTCACAAGGTCGTTCTCGTTTTTCAATCCATAACTTTGTAAGTTTCATGATGTTGATTGCTGAATTTGCATCTCGGGTTCTAAATACGATTTTTTTGTTTTCGCAACTCACGCAGTTAGAACATACCAAAAGGCGAAATTCTTTTTTCATTTGTTTATTTCTGTAATATTCCAAATCTCCAAAGCAATCACAACATTTTTGAGAAGTATAACACTCGTTTATGGTAATTGTATCATACTTTTTTGTGGATTAACTTACGTTCTTCTTTACACTTTTCTGATAATTTAACTCTCATTACTAAATATATTGAGTATTATATTTAATAATTTTTAATTTAGATATAATATATAAAATTGAACTATATAACTAATATTTAACTAAATTAGTTAAAAATAAAATATTTAGAGTATATATAATATGCCAGTTTATACTTGTGAACGTTGCTTGAAAGAATTTTCTCAAAAATCTCATTTTAACAAACATTTAGAACGTAAAAATCCTTGTCAAAATAATAAGGGTAAAATAAATGAAGTTGTTGAAAAAATGGTAAATGAGAAAATAGATAATACTTTGAATAAAAAATTGATTGGTGAAAATAAAAATATTATAATTCAAACACAAACTAATATGGAAACTAGTATTAAAACTAATATTGAAATTAAGAACACAGATGGAATATCATATTTAAAGACAATAGAAAATAATAGTATTGATTTAATATTAACAGATCCCCCATACTTAATATCTCGTGATAGTGGAATGAATACACATTATAATAATGTTAAAACAAATGAAAAAAAAAATATAGAATTTATGAAAACAATAGCTGAATGGGAAGAGTATAAATTAGCTAAAAAAAATATAGAATTTGATGATAAACAAAAAGAGAACTTTATGAAATATGGAACAATATATGGTAAAAAATATTGTGTCAAGACTGATTATGGTGATTGGGATAAGGAATTTACTATTGAACTACTTGATAATTTTATAAAAGAGTATTATAAAAAATTAAAAAAAGGTGGAACATTAATAATGTTCTTCGATATTTGGAAAATAACGATATTAAAAGAGCTATTTGAAAAACATAAATTTAAACAAATTCGTTTTATTGAATGGATAAAAACAAACCCACAACCATTAAATTCAAGGGTAAATTATCTGACAAATTGTCGTGAGATTGCGTTAATAGGTGTTAAGGGTGGAAAGCCAACATTTAATAGTAAATATGATAATGGAATATATATGTATCCATTACAAGGTGGAAAAAAACGATTTCATCCCACTCAAAAGAGTTTATCATTATTTGAAGATTTAATAAATAAACATTCAAATGAAAATGATACGGTAATGGACACATTTCTTGGTGGCGGAACAACTGCAATAGCTTGTAAAAATACAAAGCGAAAATTTAAAGGATGTGAAGTATCAAAAAAATATTATGATAAAATAGAATTGTAAATATGTGGGTTTTACTATATTACTGAATTCTTTATATGTTCCATAAATGCAATTGGGTCATACCAATATGTTCCTTTTAAAGCATTTATGTCATTTATATTAAATGTTTCATCTCCTGCTATAAAATCTATACCAAATATTTTTAACTGTGGTATATTTGTAGCTCTATAACGTTTATTATTTTTTTTTGTATTTATACATACTTGCCGTTTCTGTAAATTACAGTGCCTACATAGACACTGGAAATCAGAGATTTTTTGTGTTTTCATATTTAGCACATCTGGATCATTATACAAATCATTTTTATGATCTATAACCAAATCACTTTTTGAACCACAACAAACGCAACCAGTTTTATAATGATGATCTTTTATATCTTTTCGTATAGCTCGTTTATTAATATTGTCATTATTGTATACATCAAATCCATTAGTTCTTATTGCTACTACTTTCCTTTTTTTAATCTTCTTTTCCCATATAAACCTACTATCATGAAAGAATTTCCCGTGTCGACAATTACCATTTGTTGATAATTGTAAACTACTATTTGATAATTCATCACGCGTTTTCCATTCAGATATACCATATTGATCTGGTTTAAATATTTCATCTACTTTTTGTTTGTTTGTTAATGTTTTACTAACCTTCATTTCACTCATCTTAGAGTTAACTTCTTCCATATGTACACCTTGATATGTAATGCAAGTGGTATGATATTTTTTTTAATCAATTTTATTCACACCACCACTATATATATATTACTACTTAACTGAAAACAACATTTACTAATATTTTCAAAGGTAGTTACGAAAGAGATATTGAAAAAATTAAGAAAAAGACAAGAAAACTAAAACGAAAAAAATATTTATAAAGTGGGCGTTTTAAATTTCCAAAGGTGTAAATAATAATAATTATAATGTAAACTTAATAATTATTATTGTTATCAATTTTATTAGTGCTAATGTTATTATTAGAGTACATGTTTACTGACATTTATCCTTACTATAACACTGTGTCAATCCTTGTTTGGGTTTAAAAAATACAAACAATCGATTTATTTCCATAGATGCTAATCCAATCAAACCAAAAACTATACCGTACAATCCTGCTGCAAAAAATGATGTTGTATCATAGCATTTTGATCTGGACAATCGAATAATATCACCTAGCGATAATAACCCAAGCACTACTATAAACCCAATT
>Ga0209534_10002966_pt1 | contig 16460 bp, 9 predicted proteins | sample COG_07_FD_184751 | JGI IMG/M metagenome (GOLD analysis project Ga0209534, IMG submission 184751) | Pelagic Microbial community sample from North Sea - COGITO 998_met_07 (SPAdes) (version 2) | ecosystem: Environmental > Aquatic > Marine > Neritic zone/Coastal water | place: Helgoland, sampling...
TGGAAAATGATATATACGAAGGTAAATTATTTTCTCTATAGTTTGTATTTTTATCATCTATCCAGAATAAATCTGTAATAATACCATATAACGACATATGTAATTCAGCAATTTGTGTAGTATCTCTTTTACTTTTACTTTTACTTTTATTTTCCTTTTTATTTTTTTGTCCTTCCAAATCATTTCCAAATGTTTTAACTGTATTATCACTACTACTTACCCAATTAATAGTAATATTTTTATAATAATCAATAATCACTTCTGGAATAATACAATCCCATTTTCTTTCTATAATTAAATATTTACCGTTTATCATAATAATTTCAATACCATTTTCATAGATATTAAAATTTTTAATTATATTAACACCATAATCTTTAGAATATTTTATCTCTCCTAACATTTCAATGTGTTTATTTGATAAAGGTAAAATATGTAAAGATATAAGTTTTGATATTGTATTTGTAATATCTATATTTGCGTGTGTATCACATATATATGTAGTTTTTAGTTTCTTATCATTGGATTTAAGTTTATTAAATAATTTAACAGATTTTTTAGTATCATTAAGAAATCCAGATAGTGCTAATTCTTCAATAATAGTAGGTAATGTATCTTTTTCCATTTTTTATAGTTAATAGTTATACTATACATATATTTATAAAAAAATTGATTTATTATTAATAATAATTAATAATAATTAATAATAATATAAAATAGTATTCTATTTTAGTGTGTAATTATAATAGTTTAGTATCTAAAATGAGTGATTATAGTGATTTAAGTGAAACTGACGATGATGATGATGATGATGATGATGATGATGATGTTGATGTTGATGAGTATTTTCATACACCTATATTAAATAATTATGATGAATTAATGAATTTAGCAAAACACGATAAAACAGATGATAAATTACGTGATATTTTATATGGATTAATTAAATATGTAAAAATTATTAAAAAAAAAGAAATTGGATTTACTTTTGATTATACGATTGAACCAAGACAAAAATGGTTAGATATAGCAAAAGAATTTAATAGTAATGTTGTAGGTAGAGATTATCGTATTTTAATTGATGAAAATGAGATTGTATGTTATGTTATTAATGATGATTTATTAAAATGATAAATTATAATTCATCTTTTTTTAATGGTGTATCAGTAATATTAATACCACAATAAGGTTTAGGAGTGCTATTAAAATCAATATTTTTATAAAGTCCATTGTCAATAGAAATTTTTAATAATAATTTAAAGTTAGACCAAAATTCGGGTTCATGACCAATACTTTTAGTCATTAAGTGAGCGAGTTCGTGAATACTAACAAATGTCATAATATTTTCTTTAACTAATGTTTCTCCTTCTTTTTTATCTCTAAGACAAAAAACAATTTTTTCTCCTTTATTAACTGAATAACTAGTATATTTTGCGTCAGGTGTAGTTTCTGAAAATGCTTCTGGATTAAAGTTTTTGTATAATCTTCTAATATCATCTTTTAATTTCATTTTAATATTATTTTCTAAATTATAAACTTCACTGTTTCCGCCTTCTTGACCATCAACAATATCTTTATTTTTTTCATTGTTTTTATTATTATTTTGGGTTTCTTTATCAAGTGTAGGTTTCATATAGTTATTATAAATAGTTTCATATCCAGAATCATTTATAATATTTACTAATTTTTCTAATTTAACAGCAATTGTGCCTAATAAATCTGCTGCTTCTTGTTTATTTTCAACATTACGTACAAGATAAGATTTGCCATTGACATTAGATTTGACCATAACAATATCATAACTTTGACCTTCAAAATATTTATAGATAATTATTAGTAATGTAATTATTATAATTGTATTTACTAATTCAATCATTTGAGCGTTTTAGTTTTAGTTTTAGTTATAGTTTTAGTTATAGTTTTAGTTATAGTTTTAGTTATAGTTTTAGTTATAGTTTTAGTTTTAGTAATAGTTATTTTTATTAATCTATTTTATACAAAGATTATTAATCTATTTAATATAAAGATTATAAAACAAAAAATAAATTTAAAATACACATTTTTAATTTATAAAATTATATATATATATATAATTTAAATAAGATAAAATTATAGAATTAATAACAAAATATAAATTATATATATATATAATATATAAAATAAGTATAATTTAACACTATAAAATAATATCATTTAATAAAAGAAAAATGGAAAATACACTATGTAAATCATTAGTATCTCTAGCAATACGTAAATTTATTATAAAAAGCATTGACCCGACAATAAAAGATATTAAATTAGTATATATTGGCAATCAATCAAAAAAAACAAAAGAAATATTAAAAAAAATAGAAATTAATGAATTTAATAAAAATTATAATTCAAATGAAATAAAAAAAGCCATTGATAAAAAAGATATTTCTGAATTATTAAAATCTTCTGAACATAAACATCTAGAAACAATTATACCTAATTATATAAAAAGAATTGGTAATATAACTGATTATAATGTGTTTTTTATTTATACTTATATTGAAGATAATTTACCTATAGAACATATAAGAATTTTATTATATGAAACAATTAAAAATGATGTATTACCTATGACACAACAAGATGATAATTTATATTTACCGTATAATATGTTACTATATCATTATCCTAAATCAATTAATTTTAATTATTTTACAGAACAAATAAATTTTATATTTGGAAAAGACAACACTAACACTAACACTATCACTAACACTAACACTATCACTAACACTAACACTATCACTAACACTAACACTAAAACTAACATTAACACTAACACTAATAACAATGAAAAAAATGAAAACACTAAAAATACATCAGATAATAATGAAGATGATATATCTAATCGTATGTATGATAGTTCTGATTTTGATTATGATAATCAAAATAATACTAATATAAATAAAGTATTAAGCAATGACCAATTTTTTAATAATCTTTATAAAATAACATTTATGAATAAAAATGAAATTGTAAGTAAGTTAAAAGAATTATTACCTAATAAATATAAAAAAGAAGAGCCATCAATTACAACAAATGAAGACTTTGATTATGAAAGTTGCTTACAAAATGAAGATTTACAGTATTTATTATTAAATATACCTATTATTTTAACAACACAGTATTCAAAAACGTTTAAAAATACACAATCTACTTATTTTGGGTATAAAAACATAGATTATATTATATCACATTATAAAAAATATAGTACTATTAAAAATAAACACCCTCATCCTAGTGATATAAAAAATTTAGATAAGAAACAACTTGATACATTTAAAGATACAATAGACTTATTAAAGTTTAAATTAATAGATGACTCTAGAGACATAAATGATAATGATTTTTTATATTATAATTTAAATCATTATAATAAAGCAATCAATGATGACTATTTTATTATATTAAAAAATGATATTGACACAATAGATAAAGAAATGAAACTACTATCTACTCTAGATAAAACATTTATAATTATAAAAAATGTATTAGGAAATTTTTATTTTCCAGAAGAGTTTGAAAACAAAATAAAGAAATCAAAACAAGATTATAAAACTATTGGTGATAAATTAAAAGTAAATGATTATCATATGGATTTATTTAATAATAATAGTATTATTATAAATGATTGTTATTGTGAAGATATGGTTTTTGATACATTAAGTAATAAATTAAATACCACTTATAATTTAGACCAATTATTTAATTTTTATACAACAGGTTATAATAATCCAATCATTAAATTATATAAAAATAATATAGAAAATAATATTAAACTTTATAAAAGTAGTATTAAATCAATACCAATAGATGAATTAAAAAAAATACTTACCAATTCTAAATATAAGAATAGAAATGATAAACTAAATAAAAATAGTAATTATATTGAGTTTATATGGAGAATACCATATAATGAAGGTTCTAAACAATCATCAGACAAACAATCATCAGACAAACAATCATCAGACAAACAATTTATAATCATTACAATATTATTTTATGAAAATGGATATATAATGGCTGATTTTAATACTTTAGATAGTAAAATTACATTAAATAAAGATTTAACTCATTATTTTGAATATTTAAAAACCACAATAAAAAAAATAAAAAAAATAATAAAAATAAAGTTTTTAAAAAATCCAAGTTTACTAAATTTATTAAGTGAAAATAGTAAATTAATAACATATTCATCATTAATAAAGGGAAATATTAAATTAAATTGTAAAATAAATATAGAAAAATTTCAAACTTATTTTGAAAATAAGGAAAATAACGATAAATTAGATAAATTATTATTTAGTAATAGATTAAGAAAAGAAATTAGTAATTATAGTCATTTCTTATTAAAACCACAAAAAATAGATAATGTAATAATTATTAATTATAAACAAGTTAATTTATTTTACAGTGATTTAAGTATTATTACATATTTACAAAAAAATTTTGCAAACCAAAAATATAATGAAAAACAAATAAAAAAAAGATTAGAACAATTTGAAGACTTATTTTTAGTAGATAGTAAAAAAATAAATAAATTGTATAAAACTTATGAAAATTACCAAAAATCTATAAATTATGAAGAAATATTAACAAATACAATACAAATAGAGATAAAATTTACAAATGATGGTGAATTTGAATTTTATTTTAAAGATATAGACAAATATAAATCCGTTCAAATGATATTATTCTTATTTAAAGTTATGTTTTCAAAAATAGAAAATGAGATTAAAGAATTAAATACTAAAATGAGTGATGAAATTAAAAAATGTGAATCATTAAAAGACAGTAATAAATGTATAGAAAAACATATGAAAGAAGAAGACAAAATAAAAGAAGAAAAATTAAAAAAAGATAAAAAAATAGTATTAAAAACAGATAAAACTAAACAAAAACAAAAAGAGAAGTCCCAAGAAATAGATGATTTAGATTTAGATTTAGATTTAGATTTGGATTTGGATTTGGATTTAGATTTGGATTTGGATTTGGATTTGGATTTGGACTTAAACAGTAATAAAATGAATAGTAATGAAACAATAGACGATTATGAAGATTTAGAAAAGGTAATAAAAGCAAAAAGTATTAAAAAAAATTTAGAAGATAAAAAAATTAAATATGATAAAAATGAGGATGAAATTGAAGATATAAATAAGATAGAAAAAGGTAAAGATAAATCACTTGGAAAATATATGACAGGAGAACGTAAAAAATATGATAATGAACTTTATAATTTAAATAAAAACATAAAAAAAGATTATTCATATGAAAGAGAGTGTCAAAAAACAGCAATGAGACAACCTTATATTGTTACTAAAAAAGAACTAGAATCATTTGACCCTGAAGCAATAACAGGTTATATTAAATATCGTAAAAATTATTATATTTGTGCTCGCATTTGGGATACAGAAGCAAGAAAACCTATATCAACATCAAAATTTATTGAAAATAAGTTTAGAAGCCCATACTCTAATGGATTACCTATAAATTTAAATAAAGATAAAATTAATGAAAAATACAATGTTATTATTAGGTCAGCGTCTTATTGGGAAGATAGTAATAAAGGTAAATCTATGCCTAAAGAATTAAAAAATACTGAAAAAGAAGCATATCCTTTGTTGAAAAAGGCAAAAAACCATCCAAATAAATTATGTGTGCCTTGTTGTGGGTCAAAACCTCCTGACGATTATGATGAAACGAAAAAAACAATACAACAATTTTTTAAATTAAAGGGTGATAAAGAATGTAAAGTTGATATTGATACAATAGATGATAAAAAAATAACATCAGTTGAAAGTAAATCAATTATATGTCAAACTACAAGTGATAGTATTCAATATATAGCAAATGAAACAACAGATTTAGATAAATGTCGTTTTGGATTATTACCCAAAAATTTAGATATACTTTTAAATAATTATCAAGAATTATTTTTAACTCCTACTAATAATTCACTTTATGATAATAGTAATTTATTTTTAAGAAGAGGTATAGATAAAAATTATAAAGACAATATTCTAGAAACATATGCAGTTATTATGAATTATAAAATAGAAGAATTAAAAAATTTATTAACAAAAAAATTAACACCTGATGTATTTATAACTTTAAATAATGGAGAATTAATAGATATTTATTCATCAAGCAATATATTACCTAACACAGTAGAAGAATTTGATAGATTCAATGTATTTATTAAAAATTATATGTTAGTTTTTAATTTAATGGATATAGATTATGAAATGATAGAAAAATTAAAATACAAAGATGTTGAATTTATTAATAATTTATTTACAAATAATACTGAATATAAAATAGAGACAAAAACAGAACATATTGATAAAATAGTTAATAAAATTATAGATAAACACAATGAACATTTACAATCTCAAAATAACACAAAACAATCACACACAAAACAATCAAACAAAACAGAATCACAAAAATCCCAATCTAATCCAAGTATAATAGAAAATATACATAATTTGAAAAAAATAATTTTATTTTATAAAATATGTTCATCTTATTATAATTTTATTTCTCATATTAATGACCCAACAGAAGTTAAAAATCACACCCATTTTCTAGATTTATTTAGCAAACCGATTGAATGGTTAAATAGAGATGGTTGTAATATTTTAATATTTAATGAAACTGGTGATAAATTAATATGTAATCCTTATATTGACGCTACTAGAAAGAATTATATTATTCTCATTAGAGAAAAAAATAATTACTTTATACCTATATTTCATATAAATAAAACATCATTATATAAAAATAATGCTTTTACTGGTATTTATGATATATCATTAGTTAATTTAAATTCACTGTCTTTTAATTATATAGAAAAAAAGAAAGTAAATTCTAAACTACTAGATTTAACAAAAAATAGGACTAGTAATATTATTAAATTATTATTAATACATAAAAATATATGTAAATATGATACAATTAAAAATACACAAACCTTATTGACTGAACTAACAACATTAAATATTAATGTTATAAATCAAATTGCGTTTACAACAACCCAAATAGAATTTATTAAACTTGATAATACTTATTTATTACCTATTTATCCAAAAGCAATTGTAGTTAAAGAAATTAAGAATAAATTTAAATTATTATCTCTAGATGATATGAATAGTATATATGATTATATTACTATAAAAAATAAAGACTTTAAAAAAAAATTATTACAAAATGGTTATAAAATATCTAAATTTTTTTATGATGAAGTAAATAATATAATTACAAGTATACAATTTGAAAATAATTTAATTGTTCCAATTATTCCAGAACCATATACATATAATAATAAACAAACAATAATTAAAAAATTAATAGAGAACAATTATTTAAAATCCAAAGATGATACGACTATTATAGCATCATTGTTTCAACCTACTTATTTTAATTTTAATTTAGGTATTCATCCCACGTTAGACATATTAGATTTAAAAAATAATATTTACAATGATTATATTTATAATTATTTTAAATATGAATTTAGTCGTCTTTTACAAGACAATAGTAGAGATACTAAACGTTATAAAGCATTGATATATGAAAAATTAAAAGTATATAAAACAAATAAATTAAATTTTAATAATGTTATTGATGCGATTGTTGATTTAATAACTGATATTATGAAAAATAAAATTTATAATGGATTTGAAACTAATAAGAAATCAATAAAAAAAACACTAAAAAAAACTAAAGAACAAAAAACTAAAGAACAAAAAACTAAAGGACAAACTAATAAAGAACAAAACAATACAACTACTAATATAGAAACAACTAATCAAAATTATAGTAATTTTATAAGATTGAAAGTATGTTCTAAAACTAAAAAGAAAAGCAGTCGTTTTTGCAGTTATAATGAAAAAACGAAAAAATATTATTTAAATTTAAATAAAGAAAAATTAGATTATTTTAGTTATTTATTAGCAAATGATTTAATTAATAAAAAACAAGAGACTGATAGTATCTTAAAAGGTTCTTTTATTCCTGAATTTAATATTGATAATAAACTTTTTCATAATCCTGATGAAATAATTATATCTTCTACAACATCATTATTAAAAAATATGAATGATGGTTTATATTCTGACTATAAAAAAAATATAATATTAGACCATTATTTAATAAATGAAAATGAAAGAATAATAACAGATGAAGAAATTAAAAATATAAATGTTGAAGATACTAAACTGTTTATAAGTAAAATAAATACAGTTGTTAATGATGTTGTTGATTTAAGTATTAAAAATATTTTTACGGATGAAGTCATTAACACTACACCTTTTAATAAAAATAGTATGTATGATACATCAAGTTATATTAGCAAATGTAAATTTCCATATATAGATAAAAAAACTGGTAAATATATTTATAAATGTTCTTCAAAACCAAATGGTTATATGTGCCCTACCAAATTAGATTATACTAGAACAAAAGCCGAAGACTGGGGATATTGTCCTGAAGATTATAGTGTAATAAAGAAAAAACTAGTAAAAATAGAAACTGTAGGAGATAGTAGTAATAGAGAATTTAAAGAAGGTCAATGTAATATTCCTTTTATTTCTAAGGATGAAAAAGATAATAATACTGAAGCACTTTATAAATTAAAATATGAATGTAATGAAGTTAAAGATGAAAATAATAATCTGTTATATTCTTGGTGTCCTATAAAATATAATACTCAAAGAACAAAAAAAAATAATAAAAATAATAAAGATAATAGTAATAATAAAGATAATAGTGTAAATAATAATAGTAAACGTGAAAATAATTCAACTAATGATAATGATGATAGTAATCAATTATTGAAAGCATCTAGTAGTAGTGATACTATAAAAACTGGAGAGTGGTATGATGGAAGTTTATCATTAAAAAAATTATTAACTAAGAAATATCATAAAACATATTGTCAACCTCCTAAAGAAACAAAAGACACAAAAGAAATAAAAGGTAAAAAGTATAATTCAAATAGTGGTTCTAATCATAATTCCAATAATAATTCCAAAATAAAGGATGAAGTATTAACATTAGAAACGTTTAAGACTTATAATTGTAGTGGTGATATTACACCATCAAAAGGTGGTTATAAAAGACCACAATTATTTAGATTTGGAGTAGATGTGTTAAAAATACCTCATACAAAATTAAGAAAAGGTAATAAAAGTGATGGTATTATATTTGATAAAACAACATTATGTGAAATTATAAATGCTAAATTTCGTATGGAATTACAAAAACTAGTAGGTAGTAATTTAGAAGAACAAAAGTTAAATGCATATGAAAAAGATATAGATAAATGTGAAGAAGGTGAAAAGAAAGGTGGTTATGGTATTAATGAATTGAAAAATATAGGAATTACATATTATGGATTAAGCGAAGATGAAGTTAAAGATTATAAAAAACCCGAACTATGTAAAGTTATTAGAAAAACATTAAATAGAATTAGAAAGGCAAAAGACATAGAAACTTATTTAGAAACAAATACTTCTAAAGTAGATACAAAAAATAAAACTAATAATAATAATAATAATACTAATAAAACTAATAATACTATAGATACAATAGATACTATGGATAATAATAGTGATTTATATAATATGAAGTATCCAGGTGACATTCAATTATGTAATGAACCACCAAAGAAAGGAGGTATAAATTATAGTAAATTAAAACATATTGCAGAAAATAATTTTAATATAGATATTACTAATATTACTAGAAAAGATGAATTATGTGAGTTAATAAAAAATAAATTAGATTTAGAATTAATTAAGAAAGGTAAAAAAATGGAAAATACAAAAACAGAATCAACATTTTATAATAATAAAGAAGATAAATATTATGATAAGGAAGAGGACGAAGATGAGGAAGAGGAGGACGAAGATGAGGAAGATGAGGAAGAAGAACTGACTGATGATGACTAAATAAAAATAAATGAATAAAAAATGAATAAAAAATGAATACTAAATAATAACTAAAATTAGTATTTTTCAAATAAAAATAATATAAAGACATAATAGCATAAATATTATTATAAATATTAAAATTCAAGTTAAATATATATAAAATGGAAAACACTACAAATAATATAATAGTATCATTATTAGAATTACAAACTAATTTTGAACATCATTTTAAAATAAATAATCAATACAAGCACTATAATACTAATGATGAATTAATAAAACATTATAATGAATTATTAACTACAACAATAACTAATACTATTAATTTTATTAATAATAAGACTAAAGATGAAACTATAGAGGCAACTAACAATGATATTAAAAATGAAATTAAAAAATATAAACATAATAATAAAGTATCTCTAGATACTTTAAATATAAATTATGACCAATTATCAAAATTAAATTAAATAAAATAAAATTATTATGTGTTTTTAATCTTTTTTAGTATTTTTAGTAGTTTCAGTAGTTTCAGTAGTTTCAGTAGTTTCAGTAGTTTCAGTAGTTTCAGTTTTTTCAGTTTTTTCATTTAATAACATTAAAGCCATTGCAGCATAATTATGTAAATCTAATAAAGTATCTTTAATACCTTCATCATTAATTAAATTAACACCATTATTTGTAATAGATAAAGAACGTTGTATTTTATCTTCAATACGCATTAAAACACCAATAACACCAAATTTAGCAAAAGCATCACCATAATCAATATTTTTTTTTCTAAATAATTCTAAAGCATTTGCTTGAACTTCTTTCATTTGTGCTACTCTATCCATTTTTAATAGATTAAAAAATGTAATTTAATTATAATTTAATCTAAAATACTTTTTATATTAAAATTAATTAATTAATAAATAATTAAATAAAAAATTAATTAATAAATAATTAAATAAAAAATTAATTAATAAATAATTAAATAAAAAATTAATTAATAAATAATTAAATAAAAAATTAATTATTAATAATTAATAATTAATTAACATTTTTTTTCAATTTAAAGAAAACTTAACTATATCATATGCACCATTAGCTCAGTTGGCAGAGCATTGCTCTTATAAGGCAAGGGTCGTGGGTTCGAGTCCCACATGGTGCATCTTTATAAAATTTTAATTTTTTTTATTTTTAACTATTTTTAATATTTTATTTAATAAAAAAAATATATTTTAATATATTTTAAAATATTTTAAAACTTTTTAAAACTTTTTAATTATCTAATATAATAATAATAATAATAATTTATTTATTAATTTATATATTTTAAACTTAAACTATGGGGAATACAAAAAAATTTTCTAAAACTAGAAAAAATAGTTTTAAGAAAAGAAATAATAAATTAAATACTCAAAAAGGTGGTATATATATTTTCCCAAAAGCAAGAAAAGCAGCAAAAGCAGCAAAAGAAGCAGCAATAAAAGCAAAAGAAGCACAAAATTTAGAGAAAGAGAGCCAAAAGATTGAAGAAAATATAAAACTATTTGGCAAAAATAATGAAAAATTATTTGATAAATATAAATTTACTTTATCTAAATCTAATAATAATAATAATGATAATATAGTAAAGACTTTAAATAGTAATAAATTTAGTAAAATCGTAATAAATAATAACAATATAGAAGCCATACTATTAGATGAATATTTATACGAAGAATTTAAAGCGATATTAGATTTTGATGATAACGAGTTTCATATGCAAATAAAATTTATAGAAGATTTAATACAGATTATAACAAAAAAAAACGCATCAAATAATCAAATTCTTCAGCAATTAAAAAAAGAAAACTTATTACTTGAAAAAGAAATGGAAAACAAATTTGGAAACAAAGTAAAAGAAGATATTAAAAACAAACATAATAACGAAAATAATATAGAAACCCAAGTACATATATTTTGTAAATTACAAACTGTTTTTGATAGAGAATGTAATGCTATATTTGAAACAATACTAAAAATAAAATATTATACACAATTAAATAATTTATATAAAGAAAAAATAGAGGGATATAAAAAATACTCCAAGGCTAATCACAATTTTTTTAAGAATCAAAATAATAAAAAACAACAAAGAGAAAAACAAATAGAACTAGCACAAGAACAACAACAAAAAGAAAAAAATAAAGAAATTTTAAAAAAATATTTTTATAATAAATCAGAAATACAAAAAAATTATAATGGTAAACATTTAAATAAAAGAATACATATTCTTACCAAGAAAAAAATAAATAATGTAGAAACAAAGAATACAAATAATACAAAAGTAAATAATACTGTAAATAGTTTATTTAAACAAGGTAATATGTCTTATATTCAACCCGAAATGCTAACTTTATTAAAAAATACTTTTACATCAAAACGTGAATTATTAACGTTTTTAAGAGATTTAAAAAAAGAACAAAATAATAAAAATAACGAAAATCCATATGTAATAATGACTAATAATAATAAAAAACAAGTATTAATAGAATATTTTAGAAATAATAGAATTGATAGAATAAATAAAGAATTGTTAGAAATAATAAAGAAAGACAGACATAGTTATACTGTAAATCAAGCAATACATTTAATATTTTGTAATTTTACTAAAAATCCACCCTGTAAAATAAATGAAAATAAACAAACTGAATTAAAAGACTATGCCAATGGTAATATTAACACTTTATTAAAGTTTATAGACGAATTATTAAAATTAGATAATGAAAATGTATATGAAAATATGAGTAATTTAATACCTGTTAATTTAAATAAAAACCGTGATGAATTAACAACATATTTTTTAGCAGATTTTAGTAATTATGAAAATGATAAAAATATAAATAAAATAAATATAGATTTTTTTAAAAAAATAAAAACATTTGTGGAATCTAATTATAATAGTTTAACTACATCTCAAGGTCCTTATGAAATAGATAATTATTCTACAATAAATAATAATAATAGCAACAAATACACTTTTGACGAAATTGTTAATAGTTTATTTAGTTGTAATACAATCAGAACACTAATGGAATGTGAAATAGATATAGATATGATAAAAAAATTAAAAGAATATACAAAAAATATTAAGACATTAGTAGAATTTTTAAGTAAATTATTAGAAGATGCAGGTATAAATACAAATGAATACGCATCTTTTGATGAAATATCAGCAATACCGGAAGAAAATCTATATACATCTTATAATTCTAAAATTAATTCTACATATCAAAATTATCTTACTGTGCCTTCGAGAAATAGTAATCCTTTTGTAGTTAATAATGATTATGCCCATCTATCAACCTTTCAAAAAAAAGGTAATAAAAATAAAAATACTACATATTCACAATTAAATAGAGGTACTATAACTACCAGACCTAAGTCTACTAATAATGATTTAGTACCAATATTTAATTTAACTGAACAAAACCCCCACGGTAAGCCCACCTCCCGTCGTTCCAAAGCCATACCCCGCACTAGCACCCTCACCCGTAAGCGTGCCCCATTATCCTTCATTGGCTCTCCCTAAAATCCCAATTTAATTTATTTTTTAAATATTTTTAACATTTTAATAAAAAAAAAATCTAATACTATAAATAGATAATAGTTATAATAAATTTTTTTTAAAATGGCTGTTATAAAAACGAAAACTAAATTTACTAAATCTAAATTTACTAAAAATAAATATTCTACTAAAAAGAAAAATGTTTCTAGAATGACAAAGAAAATGAATGTTATGAAAGGGGGTAGTAAGGGGAAGCCTCTTGGGAGTATGAGGAGTGGGAGTATGAGTGGGAGTATGAGTAGAAGGCGTGGGAGTATGCAACAAATTCCAACCCCAGTGCCACCCCCAGTGCCACCAAAAATAAACCCCTCTTCTTTATATACTGTTCCTAATAAAAAGAAATCAGTGACAAATACTTTTAAGTCTAATCCTAATCCTAATCCTAATCCTAATCCTAATCCTAATCCTAATCCTAAATACGTAAATATTGCTCCTAATAAACCTATAATTAATAACAATATTGTTAAAAAGTATTTTTTAGGTGAAGGTAAAAAATTAAATACAGGAAGTAGATTTGCTAGAATAAAAATTGATAACCTAAAAACAAATTTACAAAAAACAACAAATTTAGCAGAAAAGAAAAGAATAATATTTAATACTTTACGTGGAAAATATGAACCAGCCATTGTAAAATATGCAATTGACAATCCTAAAATGTTTATAAATCTATTAGAAAAGGAGGCTACATTCCAGCATCAAATGGAAGGAATTTATGTAGATCCAACAACCTTGAATTTCTAAACAAGTAATAATACTATCTTTAATTAATTAAAAAAATATGTAGGTAAAAGAGCACTGAGCACTGAGCACTGAGCACTACTAACTAATTTTTAATTCATTTTTAACATTTTAACATTTTAACATTTTAACATTTTAAAAATAAAAAAAATATAAAAATCAAACAAAATTAATTATTTATTGAGTTAAAAGACTGCCTTTACCGCTCCAAAAGTCTTCATTGGTAGATTTTTTCATATATGCTTTATTACAACGAACGGCATAATCATAATCACGGACAATTAAGCGTGTATCGGAACCACCACGTCTCCAACTAGGGGCAACAGATTCTTGAACAATATGGTCGACATTTTGAACATTGTGTGAAAGATGGTCGATTAAAGGGGTATATTGTTGAGGGATAGTAATACCAGAAAGGGTATTGCTACTTCTTTTAATTTTAGTATCTTCGGCAAATTTAAGTTCGCTTTCTTCGTCGGCTTTTAAGTTTCCACGTCCCATATAAGGAACGGTTTTGTAAGGACGTTCGAATAATTGTTGATTACATTTGGGGTATTTTTTATGTAATCCAATACGTAATTTACTACCATCATCGACAACACAGGGGTTTTCAGTTCCAACACCGTTTTTAAAGGGCATAGAAACATTGTCGGTGGCGTGCTTAACAGTCTCGGGGATAAGACATTCACAATCATAAAGATTGGTGACGCTGTAATTACCTGGACCAATGGATTGACGAGTATCAATATCTACAAAACATTTATCATCGTGAGACATGGCTTTGTAATTAATATTGAACTTTTTAGAGCCATCACGGTTAATACAATTGCGTTGTTGGTTAAGCATAGCATTCTTATTATCAAAGTTTAATTCATTAGAACTCATTTTAAATTTATTATTATTATAATAATTATATTATATTATATATATATTATATTTATTAAATATTTTTTATTTTTATTTTTAATTTAATTTAATTAAATAAATATAATTATTTTAATTAAATATAATTTGTATTTGTATATTTGTATTTAATAGATAAATGTTAAAGTATTTAAATATAAAACAACTAGTATATAAATACGTATAATATAGTTATAATATTTCGTAATTAATATTAATTATTTAATTAAATTTAAAATAAAAATTAAATAAACTATATAAATATTAAAATATAAATAAAATAAATAAAATAAATTATATAAAATGTCAAAACCAAATCTCCCAACGTGTAAATTAGATGATGAAAGTTGTAATACATTATTTACATCTGTTATTGAAAAATTAAAAATAGAAAATCCAACTTTTTTTTATCCTATTTATAAAAAATTAGTTGATGAAAATGCAACATCTGAAGAATTAAAAAATTTAGTATTAGATAGTAAATATAAATGTAAAGAAATTATAGAAAAAATTATAGATAGTGATGATGATGATGTTTTTTCAACAGATGAAGAAGATATAGAAACAGATGACGAACTATTAAATGAAGAAACGATGTCTAATAAATCAGATAATCAAAATGATAATCAAAGTGATACTAATAGCATTAAAAGTAATGAAGAAGATAATGAAACACAAAATGAAACACAAAATGAAATACAAAATGAAACTATATTAGACAAAGAAGTAAAAGATACACCAATTGAAGATGATGAGAATAATGAAGAAGATTATATAGATGCTTATGATAATTATGATGATAAAGAAGTTGAAGAGGCAATTAATAATACTTATTTAGCAACTGCTATTATTGAAAGAATGAATAAATCAACTAATGAAAAAACCCAAAGAGAAGAAGTAATACATATTAAAAAAACGGCTTTACTTGACCCATTAAAAGTGATGCAGGACGAGTATGTTATTCCTGGTAGATTACAAAATAAAACTATGAATGACGAAGCCTTGAAAAATACAACTAGTAAATTAAATTCATATAACAATTGTGGTCATGTTGAATCCTTATTTTTATATCTTGGAAATAAATTAGTTGAAACAGGTAAATGTCCTTCATTTCCTTATTATTATGGTTGTATAAATGGCGAAGACCCTAATTATCATCATAATATTACAGATGAATATGAAACTGTCTCTAGAACCAAATGGTTTAAAGACCGTGTTAAAAATGATTTTGATTTACTTATTATTGAAGATAATGA